>Ga0325411_1000648_pt1 | contig 36910 bp, 16 predicted proteins | sample PopdelMetagenome_13_FD_206181 | JGI IMG/M metagenome (GOLD analysis project Ga0325411, IMG submission 206181) | Populus deltoides microbial communities from Bellville, Georgia, United States - Xylem-PdIQD-R4 | ecosystem: Host-associated > Plants > Phyllosphere > Stem > Wood/Secondary xylem...
GCAAATGCATTACAAGTCCTGGCACCATATCCTCATGCCTAGTTTCTGAAGTTGGGTTAAAGGTCCAAAATGTTTTTGCAAATCAGGTCTGCACCAAACAAGTCTTCATTTTGCTCATTGATTTGATAATATCTCTCACATAAAGTTATCAGTATGATTCCAAGAGTGGATTTTCAATTAGTAAGATTTATTAAATCAATATGTATTAGAAGATATACTAGCTTCGTTGTTCACACTTCGTTACAGGACTAGACTATAAAATACCCTAAACACTACCACTAAAAACACCCTAAATTCCCTAGAAGATCCTAAACTTTAACCCTTAAAATATCCTAAATTCTAAACCACTAAAAAACCTAAATCTATAATACCCTAAACCTTAAAAAAAATCTCCAGCCAAACCCTAATTTTAACCCTTAAAATACCCTACCCCTAAAAAAACTCTTAACCCCTAAACTTTTTTTTTTTATTCGAGGAAACCCCACTTCCCAGAAAATACACTTTGTGAATCCAGGTGAACGAGTAAAACCCCGGCTGTCCCAGGCTATTACAAGAGGTGTACGCCCTTACTCAAATTCGAGACCTGCTGTGCAAATCTCAAGACTTTTGCCACCACGCTACGCCCTTTGGGGACTCTTAACCGCTAAACCTTAACCCTTGAATCCTATCCTACCACTAAAAAACTCTAAACCACTACAATACCCCAAATCTTAAAATTCTAAACCCTAAAAAATCCTATAATCTAAATCCTAAAAAATCCTAAACCATAAACTCTAAAAACTTTTACCATACTAACCCTTAAAACACCCTAAAACTTAAAGTCTAACCCTTAAAAATACCCTAAACTATAAACCACTATAAACCCTAAACATACAATTCTCTAAACCCTAAAAACCTAACCCTTAAAAAATCCTAAATCCTAAAAAGTATTTTTTATTGAAAATATATTAAAATAATATTTTTTAGTTATTTTTTATATTAGCACATCAAAATCTTTGAAAAATAAAAAAATGAAATTAATATTTTTTTTAAATTTTTTTTTGAAAAACATTCAAAAACAGAAATTACCAAACTTTCAAATATGATCTTAATATACAGATATTCATCATCCAAATCAAAATAACCATGTAACACTCTAGAATGTAAATGTAACTAGAAAGTTTTAGTAAATGCCTAAGATATTCATTCCAATGAAACCTATACACCCATTCGATAGTAAAATTTAATTTTATCTCATGATATTAATAGCATATTTTAACACTTAATACATTAATCAACACTGCAATTAAGTTTTCAAAACAAATAACACTTGATAGAGAGCCTACTTATATCTATATTAAGCCTAATCTCAAGAAGCACATCACACAAACTCGCAACTATGACTTTTCACATTTTTAAAACTATGAAAATATTTATTGGATATATAACATCTATTTTGTTGATTAATTATAACTCTAGTTATAGAGAACCAGTCAACTCTCATGATATCTCACCAACATGACCCTTCATATTTTTTCATAAAAGAAACCATATTGTAATTTTATTAGCTGTAACACTAAAGTCAACATAGCACTGGATATATGTTCAAGCAAATACTCAATAAAAAATCAATGCATAATTGTTGTCTTTTCCATGCCTTGAGTCGTGGTATATTATTTTCTCTTTAACGCATCAAAAGTTTAACAAATCTCTAATTCAAAGACAGGTGCAACTGTATAATTAGTAGAGAAATTAGTCTTGAAAGCATAATCGAAGACAAATGATTTGTTTCATTGCAACTTTACTTGGCAGTAAGGTAAGAAAAAAACAGAACATTATTTGCAGTATGGCACAGAGTGTTTGAACATATATTAACACCAATTATAAAGACTGGTTTATTGATCAATCACGACTTGACATGTAAACACTAAACAAGGATACACTAAGCTAATACCATTTTAGACACAAGGCTGAAATCGTCTGAACCTGGCTGGCACTGGTAAATTGTCCACAAGAAAGTAATAGCAATTATTGATGCTCTCCCCAATAAAATAAAACCATGCTTGTCGCCATTGCGGGTTTATGTAGAGAACTGCACCTATTGCCAACGAGACTATGATGTCTGCCACTGAAAATGTCACATAGAAAGCCTCCATATCAATAACGCCATTTTCTTCTTTTTTATGAGTCTGAGACCTTGGCACCGGTGATGGCGGTATTGCTCCAGTACAATTTTTGGCGAGTGGTGGTCCACAAAGCAACGGATTTCCCTCATAGCAAGACTTGTTGAATGTTGAGAATTGTGCAACCATCTCTGGCGTTTTGCCAGACAAGTTATTATGGGCTACACTGAAAGCAGATAGGGAGTTTAAGTCGAGAAGCTGGGGTGGAATTTCCCCGTTCAAGTTGTTGTAGGAAAGATCCAGAGTTTCAATTACCTTCAGGTTTGAAAATGTAGGTGGTATGGGACCTGTTAAACTGTTATGGGATAGATTCAACAACTCAATGTTGTTGAGGTTTCCAAGCTCAAAAGGAATCTCTCCTGTCAAATTATTGCAGGAGAGATCGATACCAGAGAACAAATTGAGGATGATTCCCTGGAATGAATACGATATACTCTTTGTTGTAATCTCAACAGATTTATTAACAGAAGGATCTTCCAAGGGCATAGGAGCAGATGCTAGCAGCATAGTAGAAGGACCTGGAGCACTGTCCCATTCCCTATACCACTCGCTTCTAGGTTGTAGGCATGGAAGAATATGACCACACAGATTATTATGAGAAAGATCAATCAAGCGTAATTTCTTTAGTTCGCACAGCTGTCTTGGGATTTCAGCTTCTAGATTATTATAACCTAAAAGAAGAAAGCTTAACTCTAACAAAGAACCAATTGACTCGGGAATGCCACCTTTAAAATAATTATGGCTAAGATCTAATCTCTTCAGCGACAGACAGCCATCGAGCGCACCAATCAGTGATCCTTCTAGTTTATTTTTTGATAAATAAACTTCTATCATAATCCTTGAAGAACAAAAATTGGATGGTAGACTTCCAAAAAGATTGTTCTCTGAAAGGTCTAAATATTGAAGAGAAGACATATACCCTATCCATCTCGGTATCTTACCAGATAAATTATTGAGACTGACATCCAATGCTTGCAATGCAGAACAATTAGATAAGCTATTCGGAAGAATCCCGGTTAACTGATTCCCTCTTAATATCAGCTCGGTCAAGTATTTTAAGTTGAAATTTTTCCAGAACATCTGGCCTTTCAAATGATTATTTGAAAGCATGAGAACACCTAATGATAAACAGCCTTCCACCAACTGCTCTGGTATGTTGCCTGACAAGCCATTGTTGGACAAATCTAAGACTTCCAAGAGGCTCATATTGCTGATCGAAGAGGGAATGCTACCACTAAAATTATTTGTGGATAGGTTCAAAAACACTAACCTCGGGAAACATGCTCCAATTTCGTTGGGAATTTGATTTTGGATGTGATTTCTCGAGATATCCAAATGTGACAGCCTCACAAGGGAATGATTTGCCAATTGGAAAGATCCTGAAAGAGAATTGTTGACCAAATAAAGCTTTTCAAGTTTTGTGTTGTTTTGTAACAACCAACTCGGAAATTCTCCTGTCATTTTGATGTTTGAGAGATCAACAAATTGAAGGTCATGCTGATAGTACAGGGATTTTGGAAATATCCCGCCGGATCCAATACATGGCAAAGAAAGCCTCTGTAATTGGAACCTTGGAATCAAATTGTGTACTTGCTCTGTTGACTCGTATATCTCATTATGGTCACCATTCAAAAGCTTGAGTTTTGAAAGGTTAAAAAATGGGCCAAGTGAGATTGGGATTTGGAAGTGATTGTGTGAAAGTCTTAGTTCTTGAATGGACGTGAGACTTCCAATGGGACTCAATGATATATTTCCAGCGAAGTTGTTGAAAGAGATATCTAAAACTTGAAGGTTTGTCAAATTCGAGAAACACGAAGGCAAAGAACCTTTGAGATCATTGTAGCTGATATCTAGCTTCTGCAGATGCTTTAACTCACAAAGACCTGCAAATTATCCATATTAAAAGAAATTTAGCATACAATAATGTAATGGAAACTGTAGGATCCTAGAAAGGGTGAGCAATATAGGATTAATGAAGGCTCTCCTTATATGCGAGGAATAGAAAACTGTTACTAAACTAGTCATATGGCTTTGCATTGAGGCAGTAATATAATGTGGTTGTTTGATTATTCGCATGTAATCAATTGTTTAATGATTTAATTATATTTGAAATTGGTTTTAAGAGATTTTTAATTGGTGCTTAGTTTCAATTTTTAACATTTTCTTGTTAATATGAAATTGGTTTGAAGAGATTTTTCCCTAAAACTAAAATAACAAAGTATCGAAATTATATATATAATTTCTTGATGCATTTAGAATGAAATTCTTATTACTTAAAGAGATACTATTGCATCAATTGATTTTGTAATTTTATTAAGAAAGAAAAAGCATAATTAACAAAATAATAAAGTTTCAAATAATACATAATCCAAATCCTATATTATCATAAACTTTTGAACAACTTGGAGGACTTATTAATAAGGATTGAACTAGTGTAAGAGATGGTTTTCTTCATTATTATTATTTTTATATTTTATCTAAAAATATCTAATATAAATTTTAAACAATTCAAATAGGTTATGTGATAACATAAACTAAATTCAAACTATTTATTTAAAACCTCTTCTCATATTTTTCTCTTTTTTCAACATTGGCATAAATATTTTATTTTTTCTACTTTTTGTCAACACATAGGGCAAAAGAAACCCAATTTACATGTTGGCAAAAGAAACCCAATTTACATGTTAAATCTTTTATTTTCATGGTTTAATGGTAAGAAATATCCTCAAACTAGTTTGAACATCGATCAAAATTAAGTTCTCTGCATACGTCCCCACACCCTCACATTGTGCATTCATATAAATTTAATACAAAATATAGGTTTAGGTTTAAATATATTGACTATTAAACAATTCATGCCTTTCCCATTTAATACACTTAGAATTGCATCTTGTGTGTGTGTAGTTATTTGGCCCATATTTCAATGCGAGTTGTATATCTTTAAAAAAGAAAACTAGATATGCAAGCTATTTTGATGTGTTTTTTTTACATAAAAAATTCAAAGTTTATGCAAGTATTTAAATAAATAAATCGATAATTATTCATATAAATAAATGAAAAAAAATCGTTAACAATAACTACTTGAAAACTTGAAAAATTGAAAGATAGATGTAGATCAAAATATTTGATCTCGTAAAATAAAATATTTATCCAGTTGTATTTATTGAATTTTTTTATTAAAATCAATAAAAAGATAATAGAAATAAAAACACATGTGAAACTGATTGAATAAAATAAAATAAAAATAATGCTATTTTTAAAAAATAATATAGAACGATAAAATTGGAAAAGAAAATGAGCAAGAAAAAAGGATGTTGAACCACATTAACTTTAAAACTTGTGACCTGGGTCATTAGTTTAGAAGTACCGTAAATGAAAAAATCACGAAACCCGATCCCTGACAAATTAGAAGCTAAAGGATGAAACTGATAAAAAAAAATCAATTACACAAAAGGATCAAAAATAAAAAAAATATAATTAAAAAAAATAAAGGTGAAAATTAAAATAAAAAATAAATTAGAGGGCAAGCAAAAATTTTCAATTTGGTATTAAATTGAAAAGAAAAATAACTTTCACAAATGAAAAAAACAAATCAAAATAATGATGGTCAAATTAAAAAAAAAAATAACATAAACCTTGATTGAAATTGAAAACTAATAAATTTTTTAACAAAAAAACTAAGAAAAAAATAGAAATTAAAGAATAAAAACCGAATTAAAAACAAAATATTTAACAAATTGTAATTGAATGAGTAAATTGAAAACAAAATAAAATTTTATAAAAGAAAATCGAAAGAATAAGAATTATTTTCCATTGATATGAAAAACAAATATATTATCCTTGTTCATATATTTATCTAAAGAAAAAAAAATCCATATCCTTATTATTTTAATAATATACTATTAAAGATTCCTAATTCCATGTATTAAATATTCTTTTCTTATAGACATGTTTAGTTCTTCTAATAGCTTGACAAAAATGCTACGAGTCCAAGATTAACTTAATTTATTCCTATCGTTTGAGTAAATTTGAGTTTAAGAAAATAAGTTATTCATATTAATAAAGTAAAAAAATAGAGTAAAAGATTATTATAATTGATAAAGAATTTGTTTTTAGAGAAGGCAAGCATGCTATTCTAGAAAAAACATGTAAAAGATGATTACGAGATAATTATGTAATTCCTTGCTTCTCTATAATTAATTAAAGTAGGTGTTTTATGTGAAAGCACAACAAAACTAAATAAATTTTAGAAATACTATTAAAAATACATATCCTTATTATTCTAATAATAAAGTATTAAGAATATTTTAGGAAACAGATGATAGTTGTGGAAGTGTGTTGCTAGTAGTAATTATTAAAAGGGATTTTAATTATTTTCATGTATAATATCGGTTTTGATTATTTAATTCCAATTAACTAGGTAGTTTTGAGACTATATTCTAAAATTACAAACAAAAAATAAAATAAAATCATCTTATCACTTGAAAAAAAAACTAGTAATATATATATATATAAGGAATATATGTAGGCATGTAACCTTTCGTGTCTAGTGATACGTTCATCTGACTATAAAGATATAGATGCCTGAGAGATGAAAATCCTTTGAAGAATGATAAGGTGCTATCGTTGATTCTATTATAGCCTAAATCAAGACTCTTCAACTTGTTAAGCCTCGATGGTCCTTCATAACCTGCATGATATTTATAGCAAGCGGTTAGTGATTAATTTTAAAAAAATCAATTACATTTCAAATCCTAAATATTCATTTTTGTCTTCAAAAAATTAAATTAAGAAACAAGTCTTTGATTTGAAAACCAACTACATGATTATCAATCATTTCAAAATTGTTAATTATTTGAAGTGTAGTTGTAAATTGAAAAAAAAAACAAGTATCAAGCTAAATAATTATTCATCTCATAACTTAGAGCCTGTTTGAGAGTGTGTATCGTAAAAATTGCATTTATAAATGTTTTTTTATTTGAAAACATATTAAAATATTTTTTTTATTTTTAAAATTTTATTTTTAAAGCAAAACAATTCAAAAAATAACAAAATAACAGTTCAATAATAATAACAAACAAGCCCGGAATCTAAAGTAGTATTGTGATGTAGCTTGATTTAAATAAAGGTACATAGAGGTTTGGTATAATTAATATATTATTCACACTTTGGCACAACTATTTAATTAATTAATAAAATAGAGAATGTGCTTTTATGGTGGATTACCTTACAAAGTATTATTTATTTAAATAGTTTTTTTATTATTTATTTTAATATTCGATATGTAAAAATTCAAATTCATGATTTTTTTTATCTAGCACAGAGAGATATGTTTTCCTAGGTCACGTAGACAAAAAACAATAATCATGATTGGTCTTTTTTATGCAAGGAACATGACCTACCTATCCCTTCCTCTCTCGTCTTATTTTTTTGGAATTAAAATATAATAAAAATAAAATTTAAACCGAAATAAGCACTAAAGAAACCAAATATACTTAATCTGAAAATTGAAATATTAAACTTAAGATGGATATTAGGAACGAAGGTTAAATCTAAAGTACTTGAAGTGAAAAAGATAGACAGAAAAAAAAAGAGTAAAAAAGAGAAATAAAAGAGTTATCAAACATCCCTTAATTAATTGATACCTGTTAAGGCTACAAAATTTTGGATATTATTTCCTGACAGCGATAGCTCCTCCAAGTTGCTTAATGAATCAAATTCTGAGTTAAGAAAAGAATACAAAAGAGTTAATATAAAATTTTTAGGCCTTTTCTTCTCAAATTGAAACTTATATGTAACATTTCGACTCTTTTTCAACTAGTTATGATGATGTGTTTGTGTGGGTCTAAGTACCTTTCATGTTTATTGATCCTTGCAGCTGGTTGTCACTAAGATTTAGATGTTTGAGAGATGAAAGCCCTTTGAGGGATGATAGGATGCTATTGTTGAAGTGATTGTATCTTAAATCAAGACTCTCCAATTTGTTAAGCCCTTCGAGAGATGATAGGATGCTATTGTTGAAGTTATTGAAGCTTAAATCAAGACTCTGTAATTTGTTAAGCCTTGATGGTCCTTCAGAACCTGCATGATATTTATAGCAAGTGGTTAGTGATTAATTTCAAAATCAATTACATTTCAAATCCTAAATATTCATTTTTGTCTTCAAAGAATTTAATTAAGAGACAAATCTTTGATTTGAAAACCAACTACATGATTATCACTCACGTCAAAATCGTTAATTATTTTAAATATTGAGAAAACAATTATAGGTTAATCCAATGGTTTGGTATCGAACTAAAATTAACAATTATGATTCATCACTTAATTAGAGCCTGTTTGAAAATGTAGTAGAAATTATATTTTAAAGAGTGTTTGTTGTTTGGAAATGTATTAAAATATATTTTTTAAAAAATTTATTTTTGATATTAGCACATCAAGACAATAAAAAAATAATTTAAAACAAAAAAATAAAAAACAATAGAGAAACGGCGGTTCAACCACAACACCAAATAAGCTCGTAATGCCTGTTCGGCATTGAGATTTAATATGTTTTTCATCAAAATTTGATTATTGGTTTCTACTTCAAATTAATTTTTTATATTATTTTTAAATTGTTTTGATGTGCTAATGTAAAAAATAAATTTAAAAAAAATTACAAAAATTATTTTTTTTATACATTTCAAAATAAAAAAATAATATTTACTGTACTTTCAGACTTCTAGTTGGTTAATTTATCAAACCACTTGGAGTTAATATTTTTTTATTTTTAAAACAAAAAAATTCAAAAAATAACGAAATAACTATTCAACAATAACAACAAACAAGCCCGAAATCTAAAGTAGTATTATAATGTACCTTGATTTAAATTAAGGTACATAGAGGTTTGGTATAATTAATATATTATTCACACTTTGGCACAACTATTTAATTAATTAATAAAATAAAGAATGTGCTTTTATGGTGGATCACCTTACAAAGTATTATTTATTTAAATAATTTTTTTTTAATATTTGATATGTTAAAAATTGAAATTCATGATTTTTTTTTATCTAGCACAAAGAGATATGTTTTCGGCGTAGACAAAAAAAAACAATAATCATGATTGGTCTTTTTTATGGTAGGAACATGACTTACCTATCCATTCCTCTCTCGTCTTATTATTTTGGGATTAAAATATAATAAAAATAAAATTTAAATCGAAATAAGCACTAAAAACACCAAATATACTTAATCTGAAACTTGAAATATTAAACTTAAGATGGATATTGGGCACGAAGGTTAAATCTAAGGTACTTGAAGTGAAAAAGATAGACAGAAAAAAAAAAAGTAAAAAAGAGAAATAAAAGAGTTATCAAACAGCCTTCAATTGATTGATATATACCTGTTAAGGCTATAACATCTTGGATCTTATTTCTAGCCAGCCATAGCACCTCCAAGTTGCTCAATGAATCAAATTCTGAGTTAAGAAAAGAATATAAAAGAGTTAATATAAAATTTTTAGGATTGAAACTTATATGTAACATTTCGACTCTTTTTCAATTAGTTATGATGATGTGTTTGTGTGGGTCTAAGTACCTTTCATGTTTATTGATCCTTGCAACTGGTTGCTACCAAGATTTAGATATTTGAGAGATGAAAGCCCTTTGAGGGATGATATGATGCTATTGTTGAGGTAATTTGAGCTTAAATCAAGAAACTCCAATTTGTTAAGCCTTGATAGTCTTTCAGAGCCTGCATGATATTTATAGCACGCGATTAGTGATTAATTTCAAAATCAATTGCATTTCAAATCCTAAATATTCATTTTTGTCTTCAAAGAATTTAATTAAGAGACAAATCTTTGATTTGAAAACCAACTACATGATTATCACTCACGTCAAAATCGTTAATTATTTTAAATATTGAGAAAACAATTATAGGTTAATCCAGTGGTTTGGTATTAAACTAAATTTAACAATTATGATTCATCGAACATGTTTGAAAGTGTAGTAGAAATTATATTTTAAAGAGTGTTTGTTGTTTGGAAATGTATTAAAATAATTTTTTTTAAAATTTTTTTTATATTAAAAAATTAAAACAATAAAAAAATAAAAAAATAATTTAAAACAAAAAAAATAAAAACAATAAAGAAACGGTAGTTCAACCGCAACACCAAATAAGCTCATAGTGCCTGTTTGACATTGAGATTTAATATGTTTTTCATCAAAATTTGATTATTGTTTTTTGCTTCAAATTAATTTTTATATTATTTTAAAATTATTTTGATGTGCTGATGTAAAAAATAATTTTTAAAAAATAAAAAATATATTTTAATACATTTCAAAATAAAAAAAAATAACATTTATTGTACTTTCACAATCCCATTTAGTTAATTTATCAAACCATTCGGAGTTAATATATTTATAGGATAACAACAAGCAGATGACAGGAGAGCCCTTTTACAGGACAATGCACCCAAAGTCACCAGAGGTTAATAGTGAATGGTAGAATGAACTGGTTGAGAATCAAGTCGGTACTGAGTAAAGTCGGTACTGAGTAAAGGTTCCAATGACACCTCCCAGCTTTGGATTCCCACTAATTTAAATATATGATTGAGACCAAGTGCGTTCCGTGATTTAAAAATCAAAGACAAACACACAAAAAAAAAGTAAAAAAGAGAAATCAAAAAGTTATCAAACGGTCCTTAATTAATTGATACCTGTTAAGGTTACAAAATCTTGGATCTCATTTTGAACCAGCGATAGCTCCTCCAAGTTGCTCAATGAATCAAATTCTGAGTTAAGGAAATAATACAAAAGAGAAGAGTTAATATAAAACTCTTAGGCCTGTTATTCTCAAATTGAAACTTATAGGGATCAATTCATAACTTCATATCAAAGAATAAATAGAACATGTGTGTGTCTACCATTTCGAGTCTTTTTCAATTGATTGTGATGATGTATTTGTGTGGGTCTAGGTACCTTTTGCGTCTATTGATCCTTGCAACTGGTTGAAATCAAGATTTAGATATTTGAGAGATGAAAGCCCTTTCATGGATGATAGGATGCTATTATTGAAGTAATTGAAGCTCAAATAAAGAACCTCCAATTTGGCAAGTCTTGATAGTCTTTCGAAACCTGCATGCATATAAGATTTCTAGTTAGTTGATAGGGTATAAAGCCAAAAAAATTATTAGATTAATTTAGAGAATAGATCGATTTCAGTTCATATATGTTTATTTTCGTGCTAAAATTACGAAAGATGAAGTCTTTAATGAAGAGGCAAACCTTCATTCGCAACACAGCCAGCTATGCCATTTCCACTCAAGTCAAGAACATTGAGTTCTTGGAAGGGAAGAAATATAGATGCATTTAGGTACCAATATTCTTCCATATATGGGTACCAATCATATCTTGCGAAGGAAAGATGGATGTCGACGACTCGTCTTGTAGTGGAATTGCTGCAGGTAACTCCTTCCCAACTGCAACAGAGGGCATCTTTTCCCCAAGAGAATAGCGGGGATGGAATGTCATTTAGGCCAAAGGAAGTTTTGATTTGCAAAAGAGCAATTCGTTCTTCCTCTAAACACCCTTGTGATAGAAGCATGGCATTAATCATCATTATCACCGCCACTGCTGGCAGAGAGAACCTGTTGAATCCCATTTGTACCCCCTCTGTTTCTGCTTGAAATTAATGTATCAAATACTTGTTAGGAGCCAAAGGCTCTTTATAGGGGAGAGCACCATGCATTGCCGTCCGGCGGGCCCATCTTTGATCAAGTGGATCTTTTATGGAAGGTGACTCAGTCCATCAATTTCCATGAAGTTTCAATTTTTGTTTTTTGTTTTAGAACAATGTAAAATTATTACTAAAACTCGTTTAATCTTAAGACTTGCATGAAAACCATCAATATGTTGCACCTCATTTTTAATTCAATTAAAGAGAATTATGATTGTTTTTAATTTGATTAGAAAGAAAGAGAACTAGTTTTAGCCGTGTGAGCTTGTGTTCGATAACTTATTTGAAAATTAATAAGAAAAAAAATGCATGATTATGTTTGTGATTTGTCGTCCAATAAAATCTATACCTTCGCTGGTTGAGCAAAAAGCTATATTTATTGGGTGACCCACCTTCGGAAGGTTGTTGATGGTTTATTTTTATGTTTTAAAAATATTTTTTAAAAATTTTATTTTTATTTTTATTTTTTTATTTTAAATTAATATTTTTAAATTATTTTAATGCACAAATATTAAAAATAATTTTTAAAAAATAAAAAAAATATTTTTTAAATATATTTTTAAATAAAAAATACTTTTAAAAAACAATTATAATCCTGTTGTCAAACGAATTGTTCAACGCATGAAAGAGGAGATTTAAACATTGACTTCGAGTCCACTGAGAAAATGAACAACGTTGTCGTTCTCATGAATGATAGTGCTCAGGTATTGCAATATCACATGATTTTCCACGTACAGTAGACTCTTCTTTCTTTGGCTTTATTGCCGAAACCTGATAGCGACAGCAAGTAGACATCAAGAACAGTGACAGCAAGAGGTTCATTAATTCAATTGTAACACGCGTTAAAAACACTTTTTTTAACACGATAAAAAAAATATATAATATAAATTTAGATGATAAACTTGAATTGTAAAATTATAAATAATTTTTTTAACTAATTATATATTTATAATTTTATTTGAAAAACTAAATTACATTAAAATCTAATAAAATAAATCAATAAGTAATCTAAATAAAATAAAAAAGATAAATAATATGAATCAATAATCTAATAACATGGAGAAATAAAAAGTCTTTCAACAAAACTTTTCAATATAAAAGAATCATTAAATAATAGAAAGTATACATGAACTTGGTGACAACTTGGTTGTTCCTATCACAACAAGTCCTAATAGACTCCTTTTGGGTTTGCAAGCTAATGAGTCTAAACTAATAATTAACCAACATCAATTTAATAACAAAATAAACCCCTAAATAATGTTTAATGATCTACCAAAAATTTAAATTAAAAATAATTATTTAAAATTAAATAAATAAATAGAATAGAATAATAAAAAAATTTTTCATGTTAAAATTTCTTTATGTTGCTCGAATCTCCAATTTTCATATATTCTTGGCAGATTTGAGTCATGATTTCAAACATATTATTTTCTCTTGTCAGGATGCATTACTGAGATTACGATATATGATTGGAAAGCTTCAGATGTCTAGTTTTCAGAACAATTTAAAAGCAACAAAATTCTACCGGTAGCTCCAGATATGTTCCAAACAATACATGAAAGTTTAGTTTGATATATTTGACAAGATTTGTCTGCTAACTTTGAACCTCTGAAATATTATGTCGGTGAACTCCATTTGACCTGGAAATTTAACACAATATATTTTCACGTGTCTAATATTTTTCTGTAAAATTTCAGCTCTATCTAATAAACAGTTTGAAACATATGCTAAATCTCGCAAAACTTATCAGCAAATATTTTAAGGCCAAATTTGGACTCGACTTAGTTCATATCACAAATTTAGTAAACTCATAAAATCGGAACCGAGTTTACTGATTTTGCACGAACTAAGTCTGATTTTACTGGTTTTAGAGTTTTTAAGTCGATTTTACACATTAGATACATGTTGATTCGTAAAATTATACAATTTTACAAGTTAACTTGTAATTTTAACAACAATAATAACACGTTTGATTGTCCCCTATCTACCTATCATGTTGCTTCTACTTTTCCCTTCGCCTCTAGAACATCAATGTTGTTTATATTGTGGTACATTTTAGTGAATTAAGAAGCAATAGTTATTTTTTAAAGTATTTTTTATTTAGAAATATATTAAAATAATTTTTTAATTTTCAATTAATTTTTTTCATGGTATCAAAAAATACGTTCACAATACCTGCACATTCTTTTTTAACGTTAAGGTATTTCCTGTATTTCTTATGAACAAATCAAGCATGCAGTAGATCTTGCTCTTGTCTTAATTTTCTTAAGATGTGTACTCTAAGAGTATCCATTTACCGTAATCATGTTCGGGGACACTTCACATTGCTAATTAAATTCACTTAACATATAATTCAAGAATTAAACTAATGGAAATCCATCTTTCTTGTAGCCAAGGAACTCAATCAACAAATTACCATTCAAATTCAATTGTTTTTTTTTTTTTTTTTTGCCGTGGGAGACACATTGAGCGTAAAGACCACTTCTACAGTCAATCGGAGAGTAAGTAGTGTTTGGCATTGAATTTTAACATACTTTTTATTAAAATCTATTTTTTTTTGTCTTAAATTAGATTTTTTTTTAGTTTTTTTATATAGTATTAATATGTGAACGTAAAAAATAAATGTTAAAAAATAAAAAAATTATTTTAAAACATTTCTAAATAAAAAATATTCTTAAAAAACCACTCTCTTGAACTTAAACGTTATAAATATTTGTAAATATTTTAGGTGGCTTTGTGTTGGATTGTTAGCACGTTTTAAAAAAACTTGGTTTGGTGGTTGAATGAAATTTCTTGGAGTAATTTCCCACCAGGCTCCGACTGATTGCATTATTATTATTATTATTATTATTATTTGCCGTGGGAGACACATTGAGCGTAAAGACCACTTCATTGCTCTATTTTTCAAGCGTCCACTTGCATCATTTTGCATCTGTCTCAAATTGATTGGTAGTTATTTATTTATCATCTTTTAGTTTGTATTAATATTGAATGATTATGTCTGATTTATTAAAGTAGTATAACGTGGTAAATTCTTATTGATTACGCTGTAGTGGTAGCATAACCGTGCTATTTTCTCAAAACAAAAATAAATAAATGTGCGAGTTTTTTAGAATATTAGCTGTCTCTTGATGATATTCTAAAAGCTTGGTGGTCAAAGATTAATTTAAAAATTATTTGTGTGGCCTAAAAAACCAAAAGCAAGTTTCTGCGCAGTTGGCATGTCAGAAAATGGCCAAAAGAACAACGCGTCGCATGACTTAACAGACGACATATTATTAGTTTTAAATTTTTTTTAAAAACAAATAAGAAGCGAATGACTTGTCTTTTATTCTTTCATTTAAATAAAAAACTAAAAAGCAAGGCTAAAGGGGTCTGACCTCTACTTTTGGCCTACTACTTTTATCTTGGGAGCAAGCTCTTGAAGATGTCATGCTCCTTGTTTTTAAATTGAGGAGTGAAGACAATTGCAATGCTGTCCTAGGCGTAGTACCATACCATGTAGCTGGGAAGCTTTTGATTCTTAAGAAACGCCAACCAACCGGGAGAGCATCTCTCCAAAGATTCACTTATTTTTTTAATTTTGACATCGTTTTTGAATAAAATATAGATTTTTATTTGAATTTTAATATTTTATTTTTCAATTATTATGTATCTAATATGAAAATAAAAATACTAATAATAAATTGTTGATGAAAGTTCATTTCAATTTTTTTTAATTTTTAAATAGATTTTAAACTTGATTTTAACTCATTTATAATTTTTTAATCTTTCAATCATACATAAAATATAAACATATTTTTTTAATAATTTTTTCTTGGTCATGGTCTACCACACACACTTAACAGGTTTTGATGAGATTACATTGGCCTAGCCCAACTTACGTTCACAGAAAAAATATTCATACATTAAATTTATGTTAAAAAATCAGATTTACAAAATTTCTATTATATATTAAAATAGATGTAGTCACCTTGAAGGTAACTATTTAAATCCTTCTGCATTACTTGTCTGGCAGTGTAGTTGTAGTATCTTTTCAAATAATTTTTCGTGTCAAAATACGTGTTAAAAATATTTTTTTATTTTTAAAAAATTATTTTTGACATAAGCATATTAAAATGATTTGAAAACACTAAAAACATATTAATTTAAAGTTAATAAAAAGATTCAATTTTTTTCAAAAATATTTTTAAAATGCAGAAACAAAAGAGCGTAATCTGAAGCCTTTTAACATTTTTATTTGCTTTGTGAAAGTTTTCCATCTACAATCAAGATGCAGAAAGTAGCCATGGATTTAAAACTTTTGGCTACTCCAGTATTTGCCATCACATGAGCTTGGGCTAATATCTGTACAGAGTGAGAGATTTCATGCCTAGCTAGACAGTAGGTAATTGCTGATTGTTGACCCCTGTTTTGAGTTTTTTTCTCCAGGGATGGAAGCCAATTTGGTTAATATTTCATACATTTACAAGCTCTTTTCACATATATTAATTTTCTATCTCTTAATATATATTACCGATGAGTTGCTAACATGGGATTTGAATTCAAAACCTATTTTGCAAGAATATTAGTTAGCTACAAATCGACTGGTAAAAAAAAAATTAATTTTGTATGAGGTTTATTAATTACCTATAGAATTTTGTAAGTTATATCACAAACCTGTGTCTTTCATTATAACAGACAAAAATTGAATTATTCTTATAACCAACTTTTTTTGTCCTACTAAAAAGGAATTGCCGGATCAAACTAGCTAGGGTTGAGCTTGATTACTATGAACAATTGAGGTCCAGCATCGTCCGTTAATTTTTTTAACTCAAAATTTTGTGCTTTCAAAATTGAAAAATCAAAACTGCTTCTAGCTATCACAGGTATGTTCATTGTCTTCAAGGGTATTTTAATATTTTTACTATTCATAAAAAAATAAAAGGATCCTATAATTCCCATAAACTAGGCTAAATGTTATTTGATTAAGGAATAAAATCAAAATTTTATTGTTAAAATTCACAATAAAATTAATGAGTCTAGTGTTACAATAACTGCACTACCCTCTTTCTCTTTCAGTTTTTTTTATTGTTATTTATTTATTATTCATATGTCTACTTCTCACAATTAAAAAAGGAGAAGAGATAATAAATCACGTAATTAGCAGTTGGTCCCAATTAAAATTATTTACGACGAGAGTGTCTTATCAAACAAATTATTAACACAAACCATTTGAATAATTGTATCGGTACAAAATTATTGTTTTAAAATCTGATTGGATTTTATTTTATAGGTTGATGTATAATTCAAGTAATTTTAGAACTAAATTGAACAAAAATAATAAAAAAATTAACTTGATATGAAGCAGTAAAAAAACCCAAGTTGACTTATAATTTAATTAATTTTGAAAAAACTTATTAATTTTTTTAAAATATTATTATTGTTTTATAAAATAAAAAAATAAATTAATATAAGTTAATTCAGGTCATATAAACCGTAACTAAAACTTATCCAAGTGCCTTGATCAACAAGATGCACCTTGAATTTATTAGTGAAGAAAAACACAGCAAGTTTGCGCCTATAAGACGTCGTCGTTTAGAAAACCTAAACCAGTCAAAGCAATAGAAAACCAAATGCCTTGTCATTCAGTTAATGCAACGGTCTTTTTTTTTTTTTTTAATTCTCCGTAATAAATACAGCCTCTTTCTCTCGTTCTCAACATTTTTCAATCTCAGAAGAAAGTCTCTCTCGCCGTACTAAACTTTTATACGTCCAAATTCTATTTGATGAGTTTATAAAAATTATAGGGAATATTTTAGGATGAATTATTTCTAGAAATTCTCTTACATTATTTATGGTGAATTTAATGACCTCCACTTCAAGATCATGTAGGTTTTTTCTTGGACAGATCTCTCTTTATGGGGATATTAAACTCTTCTAGAATAAATACCTATACAAAATTTCTTGGGGTGTTGATGGGGGACTTTTCGAAGATCAAGTCCGTACCAAGAATATTTGTGTAAAGAACGACATTAATGAAGATATTAAAAAGCTTTTATGAATATATAGAAAAGGTTGGAGAATAAGGTCTAAAGGTGAGGAGAAGAGAAGTGAGTCCTTTCCTTCTATTTCTCCCTTCTTTTTATATCACCTGATTTTTACTGCCTCATGCAACGTAGGAGGGGTCGAAAAGTAATCTTGTATGATTAAAATAATATTATCTTATTACTTGTACCATCACATCTAATTAATGTAAGCATGGCCGGCTTGTTCGTATTTAATGGGATTATGATGGACATCATAATTATTAATTTAGGTTTAGGCTATGGGAGGCTCAGTGTAGAGTGACCCTTCAGTTACACACCCAATCTGAGGGACGTTGGGCTCAATTCACGCCCGGAGCCCAGGAGAAAACGGGTCTAGCTCGCGACTGCACCCAAGAATGATCAGGGACGGTCATGTCCACCCAACGTGGGGTTGGGCGTGGACGCGTCCAGGTCCAGCATGTGGTTGGGCTCGGACGTGTCTAGGCCCAACATGGAGTTGGACGCTGTCGCATCTAGCCCTCAACGTGGGGTTGGGCGCGGACGCGTCCAGGCCAAACATGTGGTTGGGCGCAGTCGCGTCCAGGGTCAACATAGAGTTGATCACAATCATCCCCTTCCTTAACTTAGAGTTGGGTACCAAAAAAGACATAATCCCATCTCGGGTTATGACTTTCGCGCGTTGTCTCTTAAATGAGGTTGATTTGAGAAACCATGATGCATCACTATGTAAGAAGGTTTGATTCTTCTTGTAATAATAGATAGGGAATTTCAATTTCGATCAAAGAGAGAGTCTTTATGTCATTCAAGTTCTCCGCAGGTATCCATCACTCACTCTCTCGCTATAAATATATAATTTGTTCTTCTTGTCTATGAGCTTGCTATATTTTGGTTAGTCTTTGAGGGGTCTTTAATTTTGTAAATCTTTTTTTATTATATTATAGTTATTTTCATGTAAGCTTTGCTTCATTTCTCTGTTTGATAAGTTCTTTAGTTTTCTGTTCATTGCAACTTATGATTTCTTGAATTTATCAAGGGATTATAGAATTTTCAGAGTTAAAGTTTGGATCTTTTAGATTTCATGGTAAGTGTTTTCTTTTATTTACTTCTTAAAGAATTAGGGTTTAGAGAACAAGAAACCCTTTGATTGATTGGATTTTATTTCTTGGCAAGATTTTAATTTCACTTTCTATTTAACCGGGTTTAAATTTTTGAAACTGGTTTCTACTTTTCTTTCAAAAAAATTGAAACTCTGTTTATGTTTGTGTTTTAAAGCTCTATCCATGCAGGTAAATGAATTCCCTATTAACGTATGCAGGTTAAAAGACCTAAGCAGATCAATAAATATGGTCAATTGAACCAAAAGAGAGGGATCAAATTTCAAACTTGATTGAAGTGGTAAGATAACTTTTTTTCTTGATAGGTTTTCTTTGCTGTAATGCTTCTGTTTCAATTTTAAGCGTAAATGCAAAATTGAGCTGCTGTTTTTGTTAATTGTAATATCATGATTGCTCATAATATTTTACAATTAATTGCAAAATCTTCAAAGTTTTATTCCTACATGTTGGCTTTCCCGTCTTAGAGGATACAATTTTCAAAAAATAATCAACTGCTCTCCTAATTTAAAAAAAAATACATTTTTGTTTTCTTTTGGATTCACTAATGTTGTTGTAACTAGCCCATAATAGTAAAACTATCACTCATAGCTCATGTTATTGAACCAACATTGTTGTATTATTGTTGGCACTTGTCTCTTCCTTTGATTTCTGAATTCTTGCTCTGGAATCAAGGGAATGAGAGCTGATGGAGCAACTCTTCAATGTTTTATTTTGTCTATGCAAACATAAAAAATGGTACTAACATAAATAGCGTTTTTTACTAAAATGATTTTATAAATCACTTCTGTGTTCCGTAACACCATTACTTCCTTAAGCACTTCAGTTAATAAGATTTGCCTGTTAAGAGTTTTGTCTTCTCCCATTTTGAAGAGTAGGACTGTTGAAATAGAAAAGGGCTAAAGTATTATCTAATTCTTGCTCTGTATTGCTATTTTGCTTATTAGACGCTGTTTCAATACCTCATGTATGTAGATGCCCGGATAAAGAATTATGAATTTATATGTAAGTCGTTCTTCTAAAATTTAATGAAAAGATAAAATTTTTAAAACTTCTTTAAGATATTAAAGTCATGAAGTAGCTTACCTCAGATAGGGTGTGTTAGGGGTGCTAATACCTTTCCTAATCATAACCAGATTTTTACCCGTGAATCTCTGACAAGACCAGTATACCTAGGTTTCCTAGTAGCTCTCAATTAAATACTAGATGGCGACTCCCGACGAATCAAAGCAAACAACGAGAGAGAGAAAAAAATCACCAGCCGATGCCGTGCGGGTGACGTGCAACACCATAAACTCTAAACCTATAATACCCTAAACCTCCCTTAAAAAATCCTAAACACTAAAATATATTAAACCCTAAACCCTAACATCAAAAAAACCATAAACCTTCTAGAAACAGATAAACGTTTTACCCCTTAAAAAATCCTAAACCCTAACCTCTAAAAAACTAATTCTAAAATACACTAAATCATAAACTCTAACCTTTAACATACTGATCATTGCACATAATATAATTTAATGTTTAGTGTTTTGTGGTGCTGAGAGTTTTTTAAAAGTATTTTATTTTTTTTATCATCACATTAAAATTATTAAAAAATAAAAAAACTCAAATTAATGTTTTTTCTAAACAAATACTTTTGAAAAGCATTGAAAAACAGAAGTTACAGCACTCTCAGATATAATCTTAATATAAAGATATTTATCATACAAATCGAAATTACCACATGACACTCCAGAATTCAAATGTAACTACAAAGTTTTAGTAAATGCCTTAGATATTCATTCCAAGGAAACCTATATACCCATTCGATAGTAAAAAATGAATTTTATTTCATCATATTAATAGCATATATTAACACTTAATACATTAATCAACACTGAAATTAAGTTTTCAAAACAAATAACACTTAATATAGAGCCTACTTATATCTATATTAAGACCTATCTCAATAAGCACATCACACAAACTCGTAACTATGACTATTCACGTTTTAAAACTATGAAAATATTTATTGGATATATAGCATTTATTTTGTTAATTAATTATAACTCTTTGGATATAGAGAGCCGGTCAACTCTCATGATATCTCACCAACATGACCCTTCATATTTTTTTCTTAAAAGAAATCATATTGTAATTTTATTAGCTGTAACAGTAAAGTCAACATAGCACTGTATATATGTTCAAGCAAATACTCAATAAAAAAATCCAGCATTATTGTTGTCTTTTCCATGCCTTGAGTCTTGGTATACTATTTTCTCTCAAACGCATCAAAAGTAAGAAGTTTTAACAAATCTCTAATTCAAAGGCAGGTGCAACTATATAACAAAAATTAGTCTTGAAAGGAGAATAAAAAACAAATGATTTGCTTCCTTGCAAGTTTGCTTGGTAGTAAGGTAAGAAAAAAACAGAACATTATTTGCAAGATGCCACAAAGTGTTTGAACATATTGGTTTATTGATCAATCACGACTTGAAAATGTAAAAAACTAAACAAAATATACACTGAGCCAATACCTTTTTAGACACAAGGCTGAAATCGTCTAAACCTGGCTGGCACATGTAAATTGTCCACAAGAAAGTAATAACAATTATTGATGCTCTCCCTAATGAAGTAAAACCATGCTCGTCTCCAGTGTGGGTTTATGTATAAAACTGCTCCTATTGCCAACAGGTTTATGATGTATGCCACTGAAAATGTCACATAGAAAGCCTGCATATCAATGAAGCCATACCTTGATAACGGTGATGGCTCTCCAGTGCAATTATTGGTGAGCGGTGGTCCACAAAGCAACGGATTTCCCTCGTAACTAGACCTGTTGAGTGTTGCAAATTGTGCAGCCATCTCTGGTGTTTTGCCAGATAAGTTATTGTAAGCTACACTGAAAGCAGCAAGGGAGTCTAAGTCGACAAGCTGATAAGGAATTTCCCCGTTCAAGTTGTTGTAAGAAATATCCAAGCTTTCAATCTTCTTCAGGTTTGAAAATGTAGGTGGTATTGGACCTGTTAAACTGTTATGAGATAGATTCAACACTTGGATGTTGCCAAGGTATCCAAGCTTAAAAGGAATCTCTCCTGTCAAACTGTTATGGCTAAGATCTAATTTGTTCAGGTTGCCAAGGTATCCAAGCTTAAAAGGAATCTCTCCTGTCAAACTGTTATGGCTAAGATCTAATTTGTTCAGCAACAGGCAGCCATCGAGTGCACCAATCAGTGATCCTTCTAGTTTATTTTTTGATAAATAAACTTCTGTCATCGTCCCTGAAGAACAAAAGCTGCATGGTAGACTTCCAAAAAGATTGTTCTCTGAAAGGTCTAAATATTGAAGAAACATATTCCCTATCCATCTCGGTATCTTGCCAGATAAATTGTTGAGACTGACATCCAATGTTTGCAATGCAGAACAATTAGACAAGCTATTAGGAAGAATCCCGGTTAACTGATTCCCTTTTAATATCAACTCGGTCAAGTATGTTAAGTTAAATTTTTTCCACAAAAACTGGCCTTTCAAATAATTATTTGAAAGCACGAGAACACCTAATGATAAACAGCCTTCCACCAACTGCTCGGGTATGTTGCCTGACAAGCCATTGTTGGACAAATCTAAGACTTCCAAGAGGCTCATATTGCTGATCGAAGAGGGAATGCTACCACTGAAATCATTTCTGGACAGGTTCAAAAACACTAACCTCGGGAAACATGCTCCAATTTCGGTGGGAATTTGATTGTGGATGCGATTTCTCGAGATATCCAAATGTGACAACCAACTCACAAGGGAATGATTTGCTAATTGAAAAGATCCTAAAAGAGAATTATTGACCAAATAGAGCTTTTCGAGTTTTGTGTTGTTTTGTAACAACCAGCTCGGAAATTCTCCTGTCATTTTAATGTGTGAGAGATCAAGAAATTGAAGGTCATGCTGATAGTACAGGGATTTCGGAAATAACCCGCCGAATCCAGAACATGCCAAAGATAGGCTCTGTAACTGGAACCTTGGAATTAAATTGTGTACTGGTTCTGTAGACTCATATATCTCATTATTGTCACCATTCAAATGCTTGAGTTTTGAAAGGTTAAAAAATGGGCCAAGTGAGATTGGTATTTGGAAGTGATTGTCTGACAGTTGTAGATCTCGAATAGACGTGAGACTACCAAAGGGGCTCAAGGATATATTCCCAGTGAAGTGGTTGAATGAGATATTTAAAGCTTGAAGGTTTGTCAAATTCGAGAAACACGAAGGTAATGAACCATTGAGATTATTATAGCTGATATCTAGTTCCTGGAGATGCTTTAACTCACAAAGGCCTGCAAATTGTCCATGTTAAAAGAAATTTAGCATACAATAATGTGATGGAAACTATGGGATCGTACAAAGGGCGAGCAATATAGGATTAATGAAGGCTCTTCTTATATGCGAGGACTAGAAAACTATTACTAAACTAGTTTTTTCTACTTTTTGTCTATACATAGGGCTAAAGAAACCCAGTTTACATGTTAAATCTTTTATTTTATTGGTTTAATGGTAAGAGATATCCTCAAACTAGTTTGAACGTCGATTACAGTTAAGTTCTCTGCATATAGTTTTATATGCATGTCCCCACACCCTCACATTGGCTTGTGCATTCATATAAATTTAATACAAAATATGGGTTTAGGCTTAAATATATTGACTATTAAACAATTCATGTCTTTCCCATTGAATACACTTAGAATTGCATCCCTTATATATATATATATATATATATATTCCATATTTCACTATGAGTTGTATATTTTTAAAAAAGAAAACTGGATATGCAAGTTATTTTAATGTATTTTTTTACATAAAAAATTCAAAATATAAATCAAAAAGCTTATGCAAGTATCTAATTAAATAAATCGATAATCATCCATATAAATAAATGAAAAAAAATCGTTAACAATAACTACAAGAAAAACTTGAAAAATTGAAAGATAGATGTAGATCAAGATATTTGATCTTGTAAAATAAAATATTTACCCAGTTGTATTTACTGAATTTATTTATTAAAATCAATAAAAAATAATAGAAATAAAAACAAATATGAAATTGATTGATTAAAATAAAAATAAAAATAAAAATATATTTTTATATAATATAGAACGATAAAATTGAAAAAAAAATGAGCAAGAAAAAAAAATGTTGAACCGCATTAACTTTAAAATTTGTGACCTGGGTCATTAGTTTGGAAGTACTATAAATGAAAAAATCACAAAACTCGATTCCTGACAAATCAAAACCTAAAGGATGAAACTGAGAGAACAAATTAATTACACAAAAGGATCAAAATAAAAAAAAATTATAATTAAAAGAATGAGGGTAAAAATTAAAATTAAAAATAAATTAAAGGGCAAGAAAAAATTTTCAATTGGAGTATTAAATTGAAAAGAAAAATAACTTTCACAAATGAAAAAACAAATCAAAATAATGAGGGCTAAATTAAAAAAAAAACATAAACCTTGATTGAAATTGAAAACTAATAAAATTTTAACAAAAAAACTAAGGAAAAAAATATAAATTAAAGAATAAAGACCGAATTAAAAACAAAATATTTAACAAATTATAATTGAAGAAGTAAATTGAAAACAAATAAAATTTTTATAAAAAAACTAAGAACGAATATAATACATCAAAAGAATAAGATTATTTTTCATTGATACAAAAAACAAATATATTATCATTGTTCATATATTTATCTAAGGATAAAAATCCATATACTTATTATTTTAATAATATACTATTAAAGATTCGTAATTCCATGTATTAAATATTCTTTTCTTATTTACATGTTTAGTTCTTCTAATAGTTTGACAAAAATGCTACGAGTCCAAGATTAACTTAATTTATTCCTACCGTTTGAGTAAATTTGAGTTTAAGAAAATAAGTTATTCATATTAATAAAGGAAAAATAGGGTAAAAGATTATTATAATAGATAAAGAATTTGTTTTTAGAAAAGGCAAGCATGCTATTCTAGAAAAAACATGTAAAAGATGATTACGAGATAATTATGTAATTCCTTGCTTCTCTATAATTAATTAAAGTAGGTGTTTTATGTGAAAGCACAACAAAACCAAATAAATTTTAGAGTAGTAATTATTAAAAGGGACTTTAATTATTTTCATGTATAATATCGGTTTTGATTATTTAATTCCAATTAACTAGGTAGTTTCGAGACTATTTTCTAAAATTACAAATATAAAATAAAATAAAATCATCTTATCACTTGTAAAAAGACTAGTAATATATATATATAAAAAATAAATGTAGGCATGTAACCTTTCATGTCTATTGATCCTTTCAAGTCGTTAAAATAAAGATATAGATGCTTGAGAGATGAAAACCCTTCGAGGAATGATAAAGTGCTATCGTTGATTCTATTGAAGCCTAAATTAAGACTTTCCAATTTGTTAAGCTTTAGTGGTCCTTCATAACCTGCATGATATTTATAGCAAGGGGTTAGTGATTAATTTTAAAAAAAATCAATTACATCTCAAATCCTAAATATTCATTTTTGTCTTCAAATAATTTAATTAAGAAACAAGTCTTTGATTTGAAACCAACTACATGATTATCACTCATTTCAAAATTGTTAATTATTTGAAGTGTAGTGGTAAATTGAAAAAAAAAAAAGTATCAAGCTAAAAAATTATTCATCACATAACTTAGAGCCTGTTTGAGAGTGTGTATCGTAAAAATTGCGTTTTAAAATGTTTTTTTATTTGAAAACATATTAAAATATATTTTTTTATTTTAAAAAATTTATTTTTAAAGCAAAAAAATTCAAAATAACAGTTCAACAATAACACCAAACAAGCCCAAAATCTAAAGTAGTATTGTGATATAGCTTGATTTAAATAAAGGTACATAGAGGTTTGGTATAATTAATATATTATTCACACTTTGGCACAACTATTTAATTAATTAATAAAATAGAGAATGTGCTTTTATGGTGGATCAACTTACAAAGTATTATTTATTTAAACAGTATTTTTTTATTTTTTATTTTATATTTTAATATTTGGTATGTTAAAAATTAAAATTCATGATTTTATTATCTAGCAGAGAGAGATGTTTTCCTAGGTCACGTAGACAAAAAACAATAATCATGACCTACCTATCCCTTCCTCTCTCGTCTTATTTTTTTGGGATTAAAATATAATAAAAATAAAATTTAAATCGAAATAAACACTAAAAAAACCAAATATACTTGATCTGAAACTTGAAATATTAAACTTAAGATGGATATTGGGCACTAAGGTTAAATCTAAGATACTTAAAGTAAAAAAGATAGACAGAAAAAAAAAAGAGTAAAAAAGAGAAATAAAAGAGATATCAAACGGTCTTTAATTAATTGATACCTGTTAAGGTTACAAAACCGTGGATATTATTTTCGAACAGCGATAGCTCCTCCAAGTTGCTCAATAAATCAAATTCTGAGTTAAGAAAAGAAAACAAAAGAGTTAATATAAATTTTTTGGACTTTTTATTCTCAAATTGAAACTTAAGAGTATCAATTCATGTGGATCTAAGTACCTTTCATGTTTATTAATCCTTGCAACTGGTTGCCACCAAGATATAGATGTTTGAGAGATGAAAGCCCTTTAAGAGATGATAGGATGTTATTGTTGAAGTTATTGTAACCCAAATCAAGAGTCTCCAATTTGTTAAGCCTTGATGGTCCTTCAGAGCCTGCATGATATTTATAGCAAGCGGTTAGTGATTAATTTCAAAATCAATTACATTTCAAATCCTAAATATTCATTTTTGTCTTCAAAGAATTTAATTAAGAGACAAATCTTTGATTTGAAAACCATCTACATGATATTATCACTCACGTCAAAATTGTTAATTATTTGAAATTTTGAGAAAACAATTATAGGTTAATCCAATGGTTTGGTATCAAACTAAATTTAACAATTATGATTCATCACCTAATTAGAGGCTGTTTGAAAGTGTAGTAGAAATTATATTTTAAAGTGTTTGATGTTTGGAAATGTATTAAAATAATATTTTTTTATTTTTTAAAATTTATTTTTGATATTAACACATTAAAAAAATAAAAAAACAATTTAAAAAAAAACAATAGAGAAACGGCGGTTCAACCACAACACCACATAAGCTCGTAGTGACTGTTTGGCATTGAGATTTAATATGTTTTTCATCCAAATTTGATTATTGGTTTCTGCTTCAAATTAATTTTTTATATTATTTTTAAATTATTTTGATTTACTGATGTAAAAAATAAATTTTAAAAAAATAGTTTTTGATAGTGAACAAGATAATTATATATTTCAGCTACACAGGTTAAGATATTTTTAAAAATCCTGAATATTTTATGAATTTTAATATATTTATAGGATAACAACAAGCAGATGACAGGAGAGCCCTTTTACAGGACCATGCACCCAAAGTCATCGGAGGTTAATAGTGAATGGTAGAATGAACTGGTTGAGAATCAAGTCGGTATTGAATACTGAGTAAAGGTTACAATGACACCTCTCATCTTTGGATTCCCACTAATTTAAATATATGATGGAGACCAAGTGTGTTCTGTTATTTAAAAATTGAAAACAAACATAAAAAAAAGAGAGAAATAAAAAAGTTATCAAACAGCCCTTAATTAATTGATACCTGTTAAGGTTATAAATTTTTGAATCTTATTGTAGGACAGCGATAGCACCTCCAAGTTGCTTAATGAATCAAATTCTGAGTTAAGGAAATAATACAAGAGAAAAGAGTTAATATAAAACTTTATTCTCAAATTGAAACTTATAGGGATCAATTCATAACTTCATATCAAAGAATAGAACATATGTGTCTAACATTCAAGTCTTTTTCAATTGGTTGTAATGATGTGTTTGTGTGTCTCTAATTACGTACCTTTTGTGTTTATTGATCCTTGCAACTGGTTGCTATGAAAATTTAGATGTTTGAGAGATGAAAGCCCTTTAATAGATGATAGGATACTATTATTGAAGTTATTGGAGCTCAAAGAAAGAACCTTCAATTTGGCAAGTCTTGATAGTCTTTCCAAACCTGCATGCATATATGTAAGATTTCTAGTTAGTTGTTAGGGTATAAAGCCAAAGAAATTATTTGATTAATTAAGAAAATAAATCGATTTCAGTTTATATATGTTTATTTTCGTGCTAAAATTACGAAAAATGAAGTCTTTAATGAAGAGGCAAACCTTCATTCGCAACACAGCCAGCTATGCTATTTCCACTCAAGTCAAGAACATTGAGTTCTTGGAAGGGAAGAAATATAGATGCATTTAGGTACCAATCTTTCATCGACCAATCTCTTGCGAAGGAAAGATCGATTTCGATGACTCGTCTTGTAGTGGAATTGCTGCAGGTAACTCCATACCAGCTGCAACAGAGGGCATCTTTTCCCCAAGAGAATGGCGAGGATGGAATGTCATTTAGGCCAAAGGAAGTTTTGATTTGCAAAAGAGCAATTCGTTCTTCCTCCAAACACCCTTGTGATAGAAGCATGGCATTAATCATCACCATCACCGCCACTGCTGGCAGAGAGAACCTGTTGAATCCCATTTGTACCCCTCTGTTTCTGCTTGAAATTAATGTATCAAATACTTCTTAGGAGCCAAAGGCTCTTTATAGGGGAGAGCACCATGCATTGCCGTCCGGCGGGCCCATCTTTGATCAAGTGGATCTTTTATGGAAGGTGACGTAAGGTTCCTCAGTGCATCAATTTCCATGAAGTTTCAATTTTTGTATTTTTGTTTTAGAACAATGTAAAATCATTACTCTTAAATAAAACTCGTTTAACCTTAAGTTTCTTTTCTAAACCACTGTGAAGACAAGAAAGAAAGTATTTTGATCTTTTCCACAAGAATCTACACAGGCAGTCATCAAACTAACGATGGCCATTATATAGAATTTTTGTTACATGCAGTTAAAAACTCAGGTGTACTTATGATTCGATTAATCTGGTAAATTTTAGTTTAAATTTGGTAAAAATTTCTTTGATCTTTTTCTATTTTTTAATTAAAATAATGTTATTTTAAAGTTTTTTTTTTAAAAAAAATATTTGGATTAATTCTCCTGACTTACCCTGAATCTAAACCTTGCTCCATATTAACTCTCATAATGTATTTAATAACTCTGATATTATTTAAAAACTTAAAATATTAAATGAGATTATATGAATAGTTTTATATTAAATCTATAACATTATATATTATTTAAGAAATTGTTTGAGGTTGAACTGTCATTTTGTTATTTAAAAAAAATTATTTTTTTATATTTTAGTGAACGAAGTATAAAAATATATAAGAGGGTCTTTAATTTGGAAATATAGCATTATATCTAAAAGTTGGTTATGGAAAACTGGGATTTCTCACCAGTCTCTTCGTCATGTTCTAAAATATTAATATGTTTATCATGGTTATTGTCGCTGTAAATTGCTTATTTCTTAGAATAAAAAATATATTTTCATGTTTATAATTTATTGATTATTGTTTGGGGTTGTGTTAGAACCTGTTTTTTCACTAAATTTTAAATTATTTTATCTAAAATTAATTTTTTATATTTTGGATCATTTTAATATATTAATATTAAAAATAAATTTTAAAAAATAAAAAATATATATTATTTTAATATATTTTAAAAAATCACCAAGCGCAATACCGTATCAAATGGCATAATTTTCCATGTACAGTACTCTTCGAATTGTCCACGTACAGTAGAGTCTTCTTTCTTTGGCGTATTGTCGAAACCTGCCAGTGACAGCAATAGACATCAAGAACAGTGACAGCAAGAGGCTCATTAATTCAATGGTCTCACGTTTGACTGTCATTATCGATGAATACCTAACACGTTGCTTTTACTCTTCCCTTCGCCGCCTTTTGAATACCGATGACTGGCATTACGCGACTCTGAAATATATGTATAGGGAAATTGATAAGAATAAAAGTTATTTTAAAATATTATTCAACATAAATAAAATACATGTAAATCACATAACTTAGGGGTGTTAAAAAAAACTGAAAAACCAAGTAAACCGATAAAACTGATAAAAAATTAACTGAAAAAACCGAACCGAAAAATAAAACCGATTAAACCGATTAGATTATGTAGAAAAAACCCCGGTTTGGTTCGGTTTTCAGTTTTGTAGTGCAAAAACCGGATTAACCGGACCAGACTGGTTCAAAAATTTCAATCCCCTAGTATAAATAGAAAATTTTATTGCGCCGCACCCCTCTCTTCTCTCCAGACTCCAGTTTACTCTCCACTGCACGCAACAAACCCTAAACCTAAACATTTCAATCTCTTCTCTCACTACTCAGAGTCACCTGCCATCCCACCCCCTCACCCCCCACCCTCTCTGGTCTCCGCTAAGACCGTTCCCGTACCAGAGCACCCACAACTCATCCACTCTCGCCTCTTCCTCTCCACTGTCCACTCTTTTTAGACTAAGAAAAATAAAAAACATAAATACAGATTGATAATTGATATTTTTTTAATCTCAACTGGATTAAAATAGTCTGTGTTTGTATTAGACCCACGGCTGTGAAGGCATGATCTTGCGTCTGGCAGTTGAATTGCAATATCACATCAAATGGCATAATTTTCCACGTACAGTCGAGTCTTCTTTCTTTGGCTTATTGGCCTCTTAATTCTTCCCTAGTGTTGGCATTTGCATCCATCGACATCAATATTTTATAGTGACACCAAGAGGTTGATTATATCCCTTTTGTTTTTATATTTTAGAAATATTTTTTTAAAAATTAATTTTAAATTTTATTTATTTTTTTATTTTAAATTAATTATTGTTTTTATATTTTTGGATAGTTTTGATGTATTAATATTAAAAATAAATTTTAAAAAATAAAAAATATAATTTTAATATATTATACCACCTTCGAATTAAAAGTTATTTAGATGGCTGTGTTTTGGATTGTTAGTACGTTTTAAAAAAAAAAATTATAACCTTAAGAATACCGATGAGCGTGCCATTACGCAACTCTCAGATATATGTATCAATAAATTTATAAAAAGAAAAAAAATTCAAAAACCCTGCCACGAAGGACATCTAGGTTAATTAAGAATCGTTTAATTTTGTAATAATTATTTTTAAAAATATTTTGTAGTAATTGTTTAATACCGATGAGGGCGCCATTACGCGACTCTCAATATATGCATTAGTAAATTGATAAAAATAAAAAAACCCTGCCACGAAACAAAGGACATCTAAGTGAATTATTTAAGCTTGATACTTGTTTTTTAAAATATTTTATATGAAAATTGATTATTTAATATAAAAAAATAATTCATTCTATACATCCTATCCAATACAATTAGCTTAATGTTTGAAATCAAAATACTCCTAAACTTAATTGTTTTTTCCTAAACTATTATACTCATGATAAAAAGGCCATCAATAATAAACTAATAATTTAGTATTGGGCCTGACATGTGAGACCTAGTCCTCACTTTGAAAATATAAATATTAAATTTAAAAGGCTGGTTATGAAAAATTAAAAATTAGGAAGATTTGATGTCTAGGATTGATTCTTCATTTTTTTATCGAATTTTGGCAAACTTTAAGTAAACAATTTGGTTTGTTGAGGTGTCCATGTTGTGTTTAGATGGTCAAAGATTAATTTAAAAATTATTTGATTGGCCTAAAAAACCAAAAGCAAGTTTCTGCGCAGGTGGCATGTCAGAAAATGGCCAAAAGGACAACGCGTCGCATGACTTAACAGACGACATATTATTAGTTTTAAATTAAAAAAAAAAAAACAAATAAGTAGCGAATGACTTGTCTTTTATTCTTTTATTTAAATAAAAAACTAAAAAGCGAGGCTAAATGGGTATGACCTCTAAGCCTGCACATTTGGCCTACTACTTTTATTTTGCACTTAAAAATATAAAATTATTGTGTTTACTCACTTATTTTTTAATTTTGACATGGTTTTTGAATAAAGTATAAATTTTTATTTGAATGTTAATATTTTATTTTTCAATTATTATGTATCTAATATGAAAATAAAAATACTAATAATAAATTGTTGATGAAAGTTCATTTCGATTTTTTTAAATTTTTAAATAGATTTTAAACTTGATTTTAACTCATTTATGATTTTTTAATCTTTCAATCATACATAAAATATAAATATAATTTTTTAACTTGTTTTAACAATCATAATTTTTTTAAAACTTTTAATTTAAAACCTGGCATTCACTGAGATAAATAATAGAGACTTTCTCATTATAGGATTGGAGCTGCTACTCACATCTTAGGGAGGGACTATGTGAACCTATGGCAGTCCAATTCATTCATGGTTTTTGTTGGTTTGAAAATGCCAAATCTTTCCTGCATATAGGATGATGAGATTGACTTGGAGTCAACTGAGAAAATTAGCAACCTTTTTCTCTGCGCTTCCTAGAAAGCTGTGATAATTATATATTAAAACTGATTTTAGTATTGAAACGGTGGTTAGACTCACTCGAGGGAAAGAAAAGTTGCTGAGACTACTTGCTGCCATGGCTTTGGACAAGATTGACACCCCCACGATCATTTTCCCGGAACTTTACTCCTGCATTGATCACCTTTTCAACAATGACGGGCTACTTGATCTTCTTCAATAAATTGGAAAACTTCAATGAGAGGATCCAATTTAATATCCAAACTCCTAGATATCAATTGAACCGATCCAAATGGATTTTATTTTTATTTTTATTTTTTTGAATAATTACATTATTCAATAAATAATAATAAAATATATAAATATTATCAAACCCACCGTAAACTCAATTTAAAATCATCTCAATATATATATATATATACACACACATTTATAATTTTATTTTTTAATAGATATGCAGCATGCATTTATGTTTTTTTTTAATATTGAATAATAAATAGTATTTAAATAATGGATATCCAAATAAATATTAAAAAATTGATAAATAAAATATAAATACATAAATTTCTTACTTCATCAATTAAATAAAATATAAATATAGTACAAATCGAGTTATAGACACGCATTGCTTTTTTAGCCTGCAGTATGCCTCGAGTCTCATCATTTTAAAAAAATTTAAAAAAATATGTAAAGATATTAGGAAGTTAAGATTTTGATTCATACTTGCTGACAAAACATTTAAAATACATAAATGGTGACATGTTAAGTGATATATTTTTAAATAAAAAAAATTGAGACGACAGCACACTAGATTAACTCAGACCAATCATGGTTACTTTACAAAACCTGTGACATAAAGTATAAGATTGTGATAAAACTATGGAACCCATATCAAAATAAATTGGAAAGCCTAATTATAATTAACCAAAAATATTTTAAAAAAAATGACTCGAGCGAACCTAGATCAGTGGTTGGTCCAATGTAATGGCCCGAAACAACTTTTTTTAGATATAAAAAAAAAAAGTTAAGGCGACACTATAATTTTTAGAGAAGTAAAAGAAATATGAGATCAGGTCTTTGAGTCAAATGAGTTTAATAAATACAATTAATTTAATAATATATATAAACAAAAAAGAACAATTATAATTTAATAACATGAAAAACTAAGCAAACCTATTAATTTTCTGTGGTTATAACTTATGAAATCTCAAACTCGAACTTAAACAAGAAACTTAATTTATAATCAATTTAATATTAAAAGATAAAATAAAAAACTAGTAAAAAAAAAGATCATCTTAAAAATAATATTTTTATTTGTGGTAGATGTTATAAAACCGGATGACCTTGATTTTAGAAACACATCAAGGGAAGATTAATTCTGTATACATGTATGAGTACAATTTATGTTATTCCGTCCTGTGCATTTTACGAGTACAATTTATGTCATTCCCTTATCCAAAGTTGAGATGATGAACCGATTCTAGTTTTTTTTTCTAGCTGGAGATATTAATTCTGTACGTGCCTTTAGGGAAGATATGTGCTAGCTAGTTAGCGTTTAATTACCTTAACTGTAGGTTCAACAAGATGAGCATGCCGAATAGGCAACTTGATCCAAACACCTTAAAAATTTGAGGATCAAATTTGATATAATTAATAAATAATATGATATTTTTAAATTTTTCACAACTTTCAGAAAGTGTTTCCGGTTTAAAAATAAAAGAAAAACACTTTTTTGAAAACTAAACCAAATTTTTCTTTGACTGGAAGTATTTTCTGTTAATTAATTTTTTAAATATAAAAAAATTTAAAACATAATTTTTTAAAAATCAATTTCAGACAAACAGACGCGCTAGCATAGGAGTTTCAAAACTGTTGTCATCCCTCTTTGACCACTACTTTCCTGGAGCTGGACTGGGTGTTACGAACCACGAAGCTGCAAATTCTATAAACGTCTGAGCGGGGTTGTGTGACGCGGATTAATTCTGTATATATATATATATACACACACATTTATAATTTTATTATTTAATAGATATACACATACATAGTATACATGTATGTTATTTTTTTATTTTATATTGAATAATAAATAGCACTTAAATAATGGATATCTAAATAAATATTAAAATTTTGATAAATAGAATATAAATATATAAATTTCTTGATCAAATAAAGTATAAATATAATAGAAATTGAGTTATAGACACACTAGTTTTTTAGACCACGCTATGCCTCAGGTCGAATCCTTTTAAAAAATATCTAAAATATGTGTAAATATATTAGGAAGTTCTAATTTTTATATATATTGGCCGACAAAACATCTAAAATACATAAATAGTGACACATATTAAGCGACATAATTTTTTAAAAAAATATTAAGACGGTTGCATACTAGATTGACTCGGTTTAACCATGGTTGCCCTGCAAAACCCGTGATATAGGGTATGAGATTGTGATAAAATCATGAAACCCATATCAAAACAAATTAGAAACCCCAATTATAATGAACCAAATATTAAAAGTTGAAAATAAATAAAGATAAAAAAAAATGACTCAAAAGAACCTATATCGATGATTGGTCCAATGTCATGGGCTAGAACGAAGTTTTCCGGACATAAGAATAAAAAAGTTAAGGCAACACTAGAATTTCTAAAAAAGTAAAGGAAATTTGAGACTAGGTTTGAGTTTAATAAGTTCATGAAATTATATATATGTAAAGAACATCCTTAATTTAATAACATGAAAAACTAAGCAAACCCATTAATCTTCCAAAATCATAACACATGAAACCTCAAACTCGGACTCAAACAAGAAATTCAATTCCCAACTAATTTAATGTTAAAAGATAGAATCAGGAAAAAAAATCAGTCAAAAAAACTTGTCAAGATAAAAAAATATAGCAATAAAAAAAAATAAAGATCATCTTAAAAGTGGTATGTTTGCTTGCGGTAAATATTATAAAATCAGATGACCCTGATTTTAGAAACACACCACATGAAATTACAATGAATCAAAAATATGTCTCATTTCAGATTAACACAAATGTTATCATTAATACCTAATATAAATTGTTTTAAAATGTTGATAATTACTTACGATCTAATTTTATATTGTTTTTCATGTAAAATTATATTAGTACAGTGCAAGTGCAAGTGCAATTGATAGCACACATGTATGTGATTGCATATCTATAAAAAATTAAGTTCTATTTATCAGTAGAAAAGGTATATTAATACAAAATGTAATAGTTGCTTATAGTTTTGACTTGCTATTCATGTTTGTTTAGGTAGAATGGGAAGGCAGTGTCCACAATAAGTGTATTTTTTTAAAAGCTATTGACAATACCAATATACTTTTTCTTAAGGCTTTTGACAATATCAACATACAAATCCCCAAACCACCACTGGAAGGGATCTTTATTAATGAAATTAATTACAAATTCATAACTTGTTTTTAATTGCATAGAAATATTATTTTATTAATATTGGATATTCAAATGAGTATGGATATTTAGATTCATATAAAGATGAGAGATATTACTTACAAGATTTCCAATGTCATGGATAACCAAGGAGTCGGGAAGAAGTATTTAATTGTACACATTAATTACTATACAATGTGATAGAACGCACTTTTAGAATATAAATAAAAATGAAGAATTTCACAAAACATGTTTGTTTATCTATAGAAAACACAAGTTTAGATTGTAATGGCATTAATAACACTACACTATTATATTAAAAGAAAGTCACAAGATAATATAACATTTATAGAATATGATATGTCATTGCAATTTTATTCCAGTGATGTCATTGCTCATTGCTCATTTAGAAAACCTCATTCAGAAAACCATGGATACTAGAGGCCTTAGACTAGATTATAATGAAATTACAAATAATTTAATGAAATAATAAAATTAAAATCTTAATAATCCAATTTATAATAATTTAATTCAACAACTACAAAAAGTTTTAACCAATCATCTTAAAACTGTTTTTTATTTAATATCATTTTCAACTACAATTGTAACCAAATACATTTCATCCAACTAGCCACTTTTCCTAAATCATGTTTTTTTTTCAAACCCCAATCTCAAAAACTACCACAACATCCTAAATCCTAAATGATGAAGTTCCACCCGAGATCCAATAACCCAAATTCTAGAATTTTTTAGTAAACCTAGAGGCCACTGTTTGATACCAGCAATGTTTCCAAAAACAGAAAATGTACTGTTACTGCTATCCTTGATTTAATCAAATGGCCTACCAATCGCCAAGAGAGTGAGATACAAAAGCACGAACACGATGAAATGTTTTATGGCATTCGCTGCCTATCTTTCAAGTCGGAGGGAAAATAAAAATTGTTGACCAAATGCCATTGGGCAAAATTCTCTTTCAAAACTTTTCTAGCCTCTCTAATACAAGGGCTAAAAACATTTGGATGTAAAGATTCTTCACGAGAGACATTTGAGTCTT
>Ga0325411_1000651_pt1 | contig 36861 bp, 16 predicted proteins | sample PopdelMetagenome_13_FD_206181 | JGI IMG/M metagenome (GOLD analysis project Ga0325411, IMG submission 206181) | Populus deltoides microbial communities from Bellville, Georgia, United States - Xylem-PdIQD-R4 | ecosystem: Host-associated > Plants > Phyllosphere > Stem > Wood/Secondary xylem...
TGGTGCTTGGGCTGTTGCTGGGGGCTGGGCACACCCCCTGCGCCCACGTGGCACTTGAGTCCTGCTTCAGTGTTGTGCACACCCCTGCGCACACTTGGTGTTTGGACTGCCTGCCTGGGGGCTAGGCACACCTACAACGCGCACATGGTGCTTGGGCACGCCCCGCATTCCTCATAACTCAAAATAGCCTTGAGTCATTGGTTATGCAGGGCCTAAAATAGACTTGGATCCAAAGGGATGCCGTATCAAATAGAAGGGCCTGTGCAGGACCCAAATAGCCTTGGGTCCTGCCAGCGTCAGGACCCAACTTTTTAAGAAAATAAAAGGTGAGCTTCTGACATAGCGCGGGCCACTTAATTAGTAATATACTAAAACAAGCAAGAAAAATATAACAATAAGAAATATTACTTTCCCCACATGTTTTGGTGAGTTAACCAGGTTAGCTAGAGTTTATTTTCTTTTTAAAACTTTTTTTTTCTAATTTCATCTTTTAATATTGGGTTAATTAAGAATTAAGTTTCATGATTTATTCTATATGCTTTCTATTAGGTTATTCTGGTCTCGTGACTAGGAATAGTTCTTAACCGGTTAACCTAAGTTGACTTAGATTGTTTTTTGTGTTTTTTTAATTGAAATATTTTCTAGTTTTATCATTCAATATTGGTCGGTTGGGAATTAAGTTTTATAATATATTTTGATTTATTTATTGTGGGGATATCCGCAGTCACTAAATCACAATTTTTTTTCAAATGTAAAAATACTTGAGTTGGGTTAAAAGCACGGAATATATTTGCACCATCACCTTCTTCAAATAAAGTATTTTCTACAGTAGCACCATAAATAACGCATAGTAGAACAGCGCCCTATTCACCGACAACTAATTTCTTTCCATTTAATTTTTTTCCTTTGAAAATATTTCTAATTTTATTGTTTTTCCTCTGTAATTCCTTTTCTTTTCTCTTAATTAATTTTTTTTTCATACTGTAAAGAGAAAATAAATTGATATGACTTTTTTATATATTGTACAGACGTTGGGTTATGATAATTTTTTTTCATTTGAAGCCGAGTTTAATTCTTTTTTAAAGCATGTTTATTTTTCTTGTTTCAAAAATGTTTTAAATTTTTTTTGAAATCTTTAATTTTTTTTCTTTAATTCAAATTAATAGTTTTTGATGTTTTTGTATTATTTTGATGTGATAATATACAAAATCAATTTTAAAAAATTAAAAAATATCATATGAATAAATGTTTTAAAAACAATATTTGAAAAACTAATCATTACATAATAATATAATAACTAGCATATTAGCCGGTCCTCTGCAACGGGTCAAAAATAATATTTTTTTCAAATGTAAAAATGTTCGAGTTGGGTTAAAAACACAGAATGTATTTGCACTACCACCATCTTCAAATAAAGTATTTTCTATACTAGCACCATGAATAGCACATAACAGAGCAGCACCCCATATATCGGAAACTAATTTTATTCCCATTAATTTTTTTTCTTTTTAGATATTTCTAATTTTTTTTCCTCTTTAATTTTTTTCTTTTCTCTTATTTAAATTTGTTTTTCATACTGTAAAGAAGAAATAAATTAATGGGACTCTTTCTATATTCTAAAAAAGTTGGATTATAATAATTGTTTTTTATTTGAGACTGAGTTGAATTTTTTTTTAAAGTATGTTTGTTTTTTACGTTTCAAAAATGCTTTAAAAACATTTGAAATCCTTTTATTTTTTTTAATTCAAATTAATATTTTTAATGTTTTTTTTATTATTTTGAAGTGATGATATAAAAAATCAATTAAAAAAAATATTATCCTAATATATATTTTTTAAAAACAATATTTGAAAAAATAATCATTACGTAATAATATAATAACTAAAATATTGGTCCACGTTTTATAACGGGTCAATAACAATTTTTTTTTCAAATGTAAAAATGCTTGAATTAGATTAAAAGTATGAAATGTATTTGCACCATCACCATATTTAAATAAAGTGTTTTTAGCAATAACACCGCGAATAGCGCATAACAGAGTAACTCCCAATACACCGATAACTATTTTTTTTTCTTTTAAGATATTTTTTTCTTTTTTCTTTTGTCTTATTTAATTTCATTTTTCATACTGTAAAGTGAAAATAAATTGATGGAACTTTTTTTTATATTGTACTAAAGTTGGGTGATTATAATTTTTTTTTTCATTTGAGGTTGAGTTGAATTTCCTTATTAAAACATATTTGTTTTTGCTTTGCAAAAATGCTTTTAAAAATTTTGATTTTTTTTTACTTCAAAGAAATATTTTTTGAAGTTTTTTCTATTATTTTGATGTGATTATATAAAAAATAGATTTTACAAAATAAAAAAAATATTATCTCAATATATATATATTTTTAAAATATTTTAAGATATTTTCAATTTTTGTTTTTAGGATATTAGGTTTGACTGGGCAGTCAGACCCAAACCCAATGCTTTTGAGTCTGGTTGGGCAGCCATACATAAGGCTTTATTGTCTGGCTGGCAACGAGATCTAATGATATTGGGTCTAGCTATACAGTCCAAACTAGGGATATTGGGTTTGGCGCCACAACCAGACCCAAGGATATTTTCAATTTCTTTCCTTTTATTTTTTTTCCTTTTAAGATATTTTCAATTTTATTTTTTTTCCTCTTTAGATTTTTTTTCTTTTCTCTTATTTAATTTTTTTTCGTACTACAAAGAGAAAATAAATTGATGAGACTTTTTTATATTGTACAAAAGTTGGATGATGATAATTTTTTTTCTTAAGGCTAGGTTGAATATCCTTGTTAAAACATATTTGTTTTTGCATTTAAAAAAAGCTTTAAAAAATTTAAAATCTTTTTTTCTTTAATTCAAATTAATATTTTTTGATATTTTTGTATATTTTGATGTGATGATATAAAAAAATTAATTTTAAAAAATAAAAAATATTATCCTAATATATTTTTTTTGAAAAATATTTTAAAAAATAACTATTGAGTAATAATATAATAACTAGTATATTAGCCTGCGCTTCGCAGCGGGTCAATAACAATTGTTTTTTTCAAATGTAAACAAGCTTCAGTTGGGTTAAAAGCACGAAATATATTTGCATCATCACCATATTCAAATAAAGTGTTTTCAACAGTAGCACCATGAATAACGTATAGTAGAGCAGCACCCAATACTCTGGCAATTAACTTCTTTCCCTTTAATTTTTTTCCTTTTAAGATATTTTCAAATTTTTTAAGTTTTTTTTCTTTTCTCTTAGTTAATTTCTTTTTCCATACTGTAAAAAAGAAATAAATTGATGAGACCTTTTCTATATTGTATAAAAGTTGGGTGATGATAATTGTTTTTCATTTGAGTTTGGGTTGAATTTTTTTTATTAAAGCATGTTTGATTGTTGCGTTTCAAAAATGCTTTAAATTTTTTTGAAATTCTGTTTATTTTTTTAATTCAATTTTTTTTTTTTATGTTTGTATATTATTTTGATGTGATGATACAAAAAATCAATGTTAAAAAATAAAAAAATATATTATGTCAATATATTTTTAAAAACATTATTTTAACAAATAATCATTACATAATAATATAATAACTAGCATATTGACTTGGCTCTGCAGCGGGTCAATAACATTTTTTTTCAAATAGAAAAATGCTTGAGTTGTGTTAAAAGCGCGGATTGTATTTGCATCACCACCATCTTCAAATAAAATATTTTCTACAATAGCACCGTGAATTGCGCATAGCCAAGCAACGCCCAATACATCGATAACTAATTTCTTTCCCTTTAATTTTTTTTCCTTTTAAGATATTTTCAATTTGAGTTTTTTCCTCTTTAATTTTTTTTATTGAATTGTTTTTCCATACTATAAAGACAAAATAAATTAAGATGACTTTTTTTTTATATTGTACAAAAGTTGGATTATGATAATTGTTTTTTTATTTAAGGTTGGGTTGAATTTCCTTTTTAAAGCATGTTTGTTTTTTGCGTTCCAAAAATGCTTTAAAAAAATTTGAAATCTTTTTATTTTTTGATGTGATGAAATAAAAAATCAATTTAAAAAAATTAAAAATATTATCTAAATATATTTTTTTAAAAAAAATATTTTAAAAAATAACAATTACATAATAATATAACTAGCATATTGGTACGCGCTTCGCAGGGGTTTAATAACAATTTTTTTTTCAAATGTGAAAAATACTCGAGTTGGGTTATAAACACAAGATGTATTTACTTCAAATAAATATTTTATGATGTATTTGTATTATTTTGATGTGATGATATAAAAAATACATTTTAAAAAATAATACAAATATCATCTTAATATATATTTTTAAAAATATATTTTAAGAAATTTTAATTTTATTTTCTTAGGATATTGGGTTTGACTCGACTACAAGATCCAATTGAGTTAGGTCCTGTTGCCCAGCAGTACCCAATAGAGTTGGGACTTGCTTCCCAGCAGGAGCTAATACAGTTGAGCCCTACTGCTAGCATGACCCAATGGAGTTAGGCCATGTTGTCCAGCCGGATCTAATAGAGTTGGACCGAATGCTATTGGGTCCATTTTACAATTAGATCCAAGACACTTAATATATTTTCTATACTTTTCATATTTTTTTACATTAAATTTTGTTTTGTTATTAACCCTCCGTTGAACTTAAGCAATTATGCTAATTATATTCTAAACCATGTTCCTAAGGAACAAGTCAAGATTTTAATTCAATCAATGTTTTCCCATAATATTTCATATTACTTTAATGAGCCTAAAATCTCATATATAAAGTAACTAATATATTTGAGTTATATTAATCACCTAAAATCTCAATTCGTCAAACTCATGACCCAGTTCATGAGATCGAGATAACCTTAAAGAAAAAAAAACGACTTGATTTAACCTAGATAAACTTGTCAAATCCGCGACTCTAGTTATGAGACTAAGATAACCCCATAAAAAATAAATTAAAATAAATTATGAAGCTTAATTCATAATTGATCCTATTGAACCCAATATTGAACAATGAACATTGTAAAAATTTCAATTAAAAAAATGACACAAAAAATGAGTCAAGTTAATATGGGTTAACCCATTAAGTACTATTCTTGGGTCATGATAAGATAATTTTTTTTTATTTTTTAAAATTAATTTTTTATATCATCACATGAATCCTAGGAACCTTGGGCCAGTGCCATGACCCAAGCGCCAGGTGTCCTCAAGTGGCACACATGACTCACTCTTAGCGCAGCCTTAGCGTTATGTGTGCTCTGGGGGTGCCCAACCCCCATGCAGACATCTGAAGGGCCACGCGTGCACATGGTGTGCCCAACTCCTAGACATGTATCCCAAAGCCATGTGGGCGCATGAGTATGCCTAGCACTGAGACAGGAGTCCAAGCGCCACTTGTGCGTTTGGTCTATTAGTACACAAGTAGGCAATCCAAGCGCCATGTGTGCGCTGTGGATGCCCAGCTTTCAGGCAGGTAGCCCAAGCACCACGCGTGCGCCCTAGGGGGCGCGCCTCCAGCCTAACGCTTGGGGCCTGCTGGCTGCAGCCTCACACATTTGTCCACCAAACAGTGCAGTCCACAATGAATTCAGTACTTACAGTGCACAATACTTGCGCTAAAGTGCAGAACAGTACAATCCACAGTGAATTAAGTTATATTAAATAATAATTAACGCTGCAGTGAAACACTGATCAGTTTTAGTTATATTTAATTAATATTAATTAATTAATTAATGTTAATTAATATTAATATAGGTGTGGTGCGGGTTTTTCTAGATAAAAAGGCTGTCCCATGTGGATGCAATATTATGTGTTAGAAAGGAGATAACCTATCAACCTTTTTCATTTTTTTATGATAAAAAAGCATTCTCCCATTTGATAAAATAATTTTTGGGTTTTCTAACATATGCTAGGTTATACTGGGTTAGTGTCTTAGTATAACAAAATAAATATATTTTTAAGATAATTTAAAATGAATTTTTATATTTTTAAAATAAAAATTATTTTAAAATAGAAACTAGTGGAGATAGTTTCTATCTGTATTACAGTAATTTTATTATATAAGCTTTAATAATTCTAATATTTTTCTCAAGATAAAAAAAATAACCTTTAACAACAACAATAATAAAGAAAATGTTAGAGATTTTTTAGCTACTCTGATTCTTTCCATTTCCACACATGAGAAAGGAGACAATAATATGTTTAGAGGTAATGAAATCACTGCTACCTCTTAACAGGTTTTTCTTAACCTATATAAAAAAAGAAATGTGCAAGGGTGTTTTTTATATACATTTTACAAAACATACAAATAAAATAGTAAAAAATCTGTTGTTTTTTTTTTAAAGCATGTATTACATAGCATCTAGTTAATGTCACATGACAGAAAAGGTAGAGACAATGAAGACATAAATATATTTGGTTAAAAAAACAAAAATATAAAAATAAAACTATTTTTAGAATAATTTTAGAGTAAATTTTTCTATTTTCAAAATAAAAGGTATAAAAAGGATATGTCTCCAGAGATAATACTTATTATTTTTTATTCCTAAAATATCCTTGTAAAAAACTCTCAATTTTAAAATTGTCCAATTAATACATGTAAGAATAAAAATGGTTATTATTATAATTTTAAAACCCAACTTGTTACTGGTTGAGGTCTGGGTTATGAGTCGGATTGACCCGAGTTAATGTAAAAATAAAAATAATTAGTATCATAGTTTAAAAACCCGAATTGAATTGATTGTCTACCCATGCCTTAATACTACCTAGAACACTTTATTTTTTTTTATTAACGTGGGTGTCCGGGTCAGCTTGCGCGTATCTTGACTAATCCCACGGGCCCTGAAGTTAACAACCGTATAAGCCTCTAGTGGCCCTGAGGGGACTCGAACTCATGACTGTTGGGAAACAAATCTAAAGTTTAACCAGTTGAGCTACCCTGAATGTAAGAACCCTCTATTTTCTTCAATTTTCCTTTTGTTTCTTCGGTTTTCATGTCTTGTCTATTATTTGTTATAGAGCTTTAGATTCTTATCATGAAGAGGGAATATGAGTCTTTTTTATATGTTCACAGGCCTTGATTGACAAGTGCAACTTTCGAAACATGTGTTGTTGAAATTCTAAAAGACTGTCTGTATACAATTTATTTACACTGAGTAATGAGCAAGTTAACCTTAATAACAAATGGTACAATCAATGTATTCCATTTTCTATTTATTCGTTTGAAGTTTACTAACAAGCAAGTATACACATGCCTTCCATTGCTTTTCTTACAATTAGCTAACAGATCCTAAACTGTTTAGTAATAAAAATAATTACTTGAAAACACGAATACTTTCTTACAAAAATGATATATGAAATAATAGTACTTAAAAACAAAAGGAAGAACCAAAACATCACATGGTTTCTTTAAGTAAATAGAAATACTTTCTTACTTGATTTAATTAATTAAGAACATTCATATATTCTTTGCTAGTAATTTTGTTATTTAAAATTCTTTTAAGATCATTTTTGTCTTTTAAATAAAATAAACAATTTATCATCTTTATCGCATCACTTTTAAAAGTTAAATAATGGTAAAATCTATAAATGTAGGAAACAAACTAGCTCTCTATCTTCTTTTATTTAATTTTTTTATATATAAAAAAACCTTTGCACAAGGTCCAGGACATGTGAGTAGGGGATAAAGGTTGGCAATTTCAGGTGAGTTTGAGAATGTGGTGTAAATTATTTTTTTTAATTTTTTTAATTTTTTTTTACTTAAAATAATTTTTTTTGATGTTTTTAGATTGTTTAGATGTGCTGATGTTAAAAATAATTTTTTAAAAATAAAAAATTTTATTTTAATACATTTCTAAATTAAAAGCACTTTAAATTGTCATTGCTATTATCATCACAAACACACCCTTCATTGTTCCATCGACTGCTTGATTCCAATTGACTCAAGTTTTTACCTAGTTTTATTAGGTCAAAACTAGTCAAGAGAAAACTTTAGCTGATAGTATATTTTAATTATTTTTGTTAATTTTTTAGAATGGAATATAAACTCCGTAAAAAAAACCTAACTGTCGAACTTTTTATATATTTTTAACTAGATTTTACTTTATAAGTAACAAAAATTATATTATTTAAAATTTGTTAATATGTAAAAATTATTACATTAATATTATATTGTAAATCCTTTAAAAACCAATCTAAGACAACAATATTAAAATTTAATTTATAATTGCGAGTATATAATAATTGAGAATTAAATATTATTATCTAAAAATATATAAAGTTAGTGTGTTGGTGTCCCTTAGTATATAATATCTCTTTATTAAACATTAAGTAGTATAAGATATAAATTACGTAATTGAAGTACACTTTTTGAAGGATATGATACATGTCATTTAACAAATAATAAATAGATAATTCAATACTACAAACATAAAAGACATTTTAAATGATTATTGTTGCTATCTAATTTTTTATTTTTTTTGAAAAAAACCAACAAATAAAAAAAACAACAAAAACCCAAAACATTATGTTCTAGATGTATTTTCATCGTTTTTAGCGTCTTTTTAACTTTTTTTTAAAATCTAATTTCAAACATATTTAATTGTTAACATGCTTTTTGAGTCAATGTTGATGTTACCTTTTTTTTTTAAATCCAATACAAAAATTTAAGAAAAATCAAAATATAATAAATGGACAAAGGGACCAAAAGTGAAAAGAAAAAAAATAAGGGACAAAATAAAATTTAGATTGCTTGGTACCAAACAATTGAAGGGAAGAAGACAACAAAGTGGTTATACATACATACAAGAGAGGGGGATGTTTAGGAGAGAGGATAAACAAACTAATAGAAAAATATCAAAAAAAAAAAAAAAACTCTCTCTAGCTAACACACTCTCCAAATCCACCCTACCAAAAAACCTAGCCCCCATGATACCTATACCTAACCACCACATACAAAAAAAAAAAAAACATTATACAGGCCTTCATCATCTCCTCTTATTTCAAGCAACCACCACATATCATACTCTATTTTCAACCAAACCAAAAAAATCCATAGATCAATTTCCTTACTCTCTCAAACCAAAATCAACGACGGTCCAACCTTAAAGCTATTAATAGCAACTTCAGTATGTGACCCTTATTTTTTTCTCCCCATAGCTCCAGCAGAGGAGCAACAATAATAAAAAGCTTAACATCACTAGCCACATAAAACCAGTGTCTCCACCATCTTCTTCAGCGACCTATGACTGCTAACCTCCATGTTAGTTATTCACAACCCTTTATCCTCTTCACCACAACTCACAACCATTATGAATAGCCCCCTACTATCGTCATTGTGAATACCACTGCCAACGACTTCTTCTCTCATTCTAGTAGTGAACTGATGACCCATCAATAGGCACCAAACTGGCCCTCTCCACACACAATGCTCCACTAGTGATAGCAGTGCCAATGACCATTTGAAGAAAAAATAGTGGGAGATAAACATATCTAAAAAGGAAAAAGAAAGAAAAAGAACTGAATTTTGTTGTGTTTGTTTCTTGCTTTTACAGGTTCCCCTTTGTTACATCGTCGGCATAGGAGTGAAGAGGAGAGGGAGAGCTGCCTGATCCATGCCATCACGCGCCTTTCAAGACGCCGAAGTATCACCACTGTTCTGACGGTCCCAGAATCTTCTAGTGTGGTTCCTGAGTTCCCAGCAATCTCTCCAATCTGTTTCCAACCTTTGGAAGGACTATTTTGTAAATTTTTGATTTTTTAGTGTGTGTTTTAAATTATTGTTAAATTTTGAATTTTTGTGGCTTGTAAACATGTAATTATGGGGTGTGTGAGTAAAAATATAGTAAAAAAAAATATGTGTGTATGTTTGCATTTTATTTTATTTCGTGTTAAATGAATGATAAAAAAAGGAAAATGATAAAAAGATAAAAGTTTTTTAACGAAATGTTTTAATTGCATATGAAATTTTTTTTTTCTGCTCGTTCCATATAACTCAATCCTTAAAAAAATTACATTTTTATTTATAAAAAAGAGAAAAAAGTTTTAGCATTGTTTTAGAAATATTTTTGATTTTCTTTGTTTTTTTTTTGTGGATTTTACAACAAGTTTGTAAAGTTTTTTTTAAGGATTTGGTCAATATTTCAATAACCTTAATTTTTTTTTCTTTTTCTGAAAATTAATGGTCAACATTTTGATATCAATGATGGACCTAGAAGTAGCCTATTATTTAAATATTAGGAGTTGACTAGAAAATTCTCAGAATTATTTTATATTTACCAATTTTAATTGTGAGTATTTTTTTTATCAGAATATAAGAGTTGTGGAAAACATTTTCATTTTCTAGGATAGGTGAACCCTGCCAGGGCATTTACATGAACTTTTCCCATAAGAATTTATCTGGGCATACGAGTCCATAATAAATTTGAAATACTAGATTTATTTATGAAAGTAAATCTTTATTTTGAGCCATATATATACCATCAGTTAGGAACCTATCAAAACTTTTAAACCATATGTAGACCATACAATACAATTTACTTCGAGTAATGTGCACTAGAGGCGCTAATACTTTTCCTAGCTACAACCAATCCCTTATCTTTGAAATTTTTGATAAGATTAGTACATCCGGGTCTCCTCAACCTTGAACCGAAAAATTAGGTTGCGATTCCTCGATTATGACGTCTCATTGCACCGTGCGCCCGCATGCGACAATTATATATATACATGACTATTCAAATAATTAATGATTTATTATTTAGTTTGTGTTTGATAATACACTGCAATGTGTTTTTGCAAATAGTTTTGTATTTGAAAATACATTAACATTAATATTTTTTAGTTTATTTATTTATTTTGATATCAACATATTAAAATAATAAAAAATATAAAAAAATTAATTTAATATTTTTTATAATAAAAAATAGGATAAACTGTACCCTTAATACTTATCATTACGACGTAGAATGACATGTAATTCTGGATTTTTAAATCACATTTATTGCTAATAATACAAATAGGGTTAATGTATTTTTAAATAAAAAGAAAATTTTATTTGTTTTTATGTTTTAAAAATGATTTTTAAAAAAATTAAATTTATTTTTTATTTTTAATTAATATTCTTTTAAATTATTTTAATACTCTAATATAAAAAAATCCTGATATATTGTGAATCGAGTTATACACGTATGGGGTCGGATGCAAGTGTACAATGAGAAAAACAGGGCTACACTAGGTCAGAAAACGCGAGGAGAGAAGTGAAAAGCAGCGAAATACCAAAAGGGCCCCTCCAAAACCCAAGCTTAAGACACCCTGCAAAATAACAATCACGGCTGCTCCTTTATTAGCCCCTTATTTCCGAACTCCAAAAGAAACAGAGAAAGTGCGAGACCGTTCCTCCATAAACCTTCCTAGGGTTTTGATCACCTTACACTCTCCCTTATCGATCTCCAGGTCTCTCTCTCTCTCTCTCTCTCTCTCTCTCTAATATATATATTCTCGAATCTTTAGGGATTTTTGAAACCTAATAGTTTGCATTAGGGTTTTGATTGATCGAGTTTTAAACTTCGGAATGATTTTTGTTTGGTTGTGAATACACATATTATATCAGGTGAAAGAGGGACAAAAGAAAAAATGACTTTAACAGAAGAAGAAATCAAGAGGCTGTTAAGAATTAGAAAGACAGTGATGCAAATGCTCAAGGATAGAGGTTATTTTGTTGGAGACTTTGAAATTAAAATGACAAGAGAGCAATTTGAATCCAAATATGGTAATAACATGAAAAGGGAAGATCTTGTTATTAACAAGACCAAGCGAAACGATAGTTCTGATCAGGTAATTTTATTCATTTTATTGTTTTTTTATTTATTCATTAATTTTTCTTTTACGAATTGGTGGTTTTGTACAAAGCAGATTTATGTTTTCTTTCCGGAGGAAGCTAAAGTTGGTGTTAAAACAATGAAGACATACACTAATCGCATGAAATCCGAGAATGTTTTTCGAGCAATCTTGGTTGTTCAACAGAATTTGACCCCATTTGCTCGAACTTGTATCAATGAGATCTCTACAAAATTCCACTTGGAGGTCTTTCAGGTAAAGAAAAAAAACAGAAGTGGTTTCTTTTACGGTGTTCTTTTGTTACTATATGCTTAGCTGTTATCTTTTTTCGTATCTGAATATATTCTATAACTATTTGGGAAGTGGGTGAATTCTTATCCAAATACATTTGTAATGGTTGATTATGTTGATGGACATGGGAGGTGTAGATTCATGCTGTGGTAAAAATAAATTCCGATTGCTGGAGTCAGGTGACTATTTAATACTATTATAATAGGATGACAAACTTAAAGATGAAGTATTTAGAGACATCACCAAACATTGAGAGTCAATTTAAGACGATCTCCCTGGTCAACCTCTAGAATTTAAAATGCTTAAATTTCTCCAAGCTAGTTATGTCATCAAAGTTTGGTGGAAGATTTCCTCTGTGATCTCTGGGGGAAAACAATTAAATCAAAATAATGAGAAAATCAATTATCTAAGTTCTCAGCGTAGCATAATTCTTTTTGTATCGAATAATTCCATTTGTCTCAGGAACACACTTTAATAATCATGAAAAACTAGAGAATTTTAAGAGTTGAGAGTACAGGAAAAGAATACAGGATTTTTAGCTTGGCCATTTCTGTTGCATGGTTCCGGATAGATCTGGATAAATTACAGTCCCTCATCATCTTGCAATACAAACTACCCTTGTTTTAGCCCAATTACCTCAAATTAATATCTTGATTTTAATTCATCAATAGTAAGAATGACTCACAAACACTTGATGTCTTTCATGGATATTAAGGGTGTTGAACTTGAACCTTCTCCATCCAAGTTACTTGTCCTTCTATGCAATATTGAATGACATGTAATTAATAGATATGCAAGTCTATTCAGCTGAAGATATCCTATTTTTAAAAGCAAAGTGGCATCTCACAGTAAGCAAGAATTATGATCTTAAGAGTTAAAATTCACTTTTCATTTGTTTAATCCAAACTAGGAATACGAGAAGGAACAGATCATCTGAGACTACTAGTATATGGATCTCCCTGTTAACAACAAAATTCAATATGGATTTAGATTAGGAAAACTTACCTGAACAAGATTTAAAGACTTTGTGATAGAGGAGCACAAAGAAAATCTGAAGGTATAGCCTTGAATAAATCCAGATTCTTCCATTGAAGCTGTCAGTGCTCATCCTACTGCATACACCCAATACAAAATAACATTAATGAGCCTGGAGAGAATTTGGTTAAGAAAGTTAGAAGTTGCTGAGTTTTATGTTGTTGTAAGACATCTTTAGGACTTATAGTTCTGTTATTTTAGTCAAATTAGTGAGAGCCAGGTGGTAGCCTACAGTGAGATTGTTGGCCTTAATAATGCTATAGAGATGAAGGCAGCGAACAAATTAGATCCCATTTTATTGAAATCTGAATGTAAGATACAATATTAACGTCTTTTAATTCCTTTAACAGGAGGCTGAGCTGTTGGTTAACATCAAAGAGCATGTTCTTGTCCCTGAACATCAAGTTCTTTCAAATGAAGAGAAGAAGACATTGTTGGAGAGATACACAGTGAAAGAAACACAGGTCAGGATAACCTTAACAATTGATTTTTGAGAATTAATTTTAAACCTTGCTGCTAACATTCTTGGACCTTCTATATAATGCAGTTCATTTTCTAGTAAACTAGCTCTTGGACTTGTTATATTAAGTTATTTTGAGAAAATTAAGTATGCTGCCTTCGCCTTGTCCTCATTTACTCTTACTCTTATAAAAGATGCTTAAATGCTTGTCAATCATGAGTGATTGCCTCAATGGTAGTTTCTTATTTTAGAATGATTATACAGAATTATCTAGTTGGACAGGTGTTGATCTTTTTCAGTTTGTGTTTTCCCTTTGGTACTTGTACTTTCTTGAGGCCTTTGTTTGCTATTTTCAGCTGCCCCGCATTCAGATAACTGATCCAATCGCAAGATACTACGGGCTGAAGCGTGGACAAGTTGTTAAGATTATCAGGCCAAGTGAAACAGCAGGACGATATGTTACCTACCGATATGTTATATAAATAGTTTTATCAGCTTAAGATTAACTCAGATTAGTGTTTGAAACCTGTACTCTGCATTTCTGTCAAAATTAATTAACTCGGACCCCAAAAGGAGGATTTATGGATATTAAGATGATTGTGGCTATATTGTTTTGATCTCACTGTGTCATCGTGAGCTCTTCATACGGTGCTCTCTGAATTTGGGATTTGTTTGTATTTCTTATGCTGCTGTCATTCACAGACTGAGAGCCAATGACTTATTTTCTGAGACCTTTTGTGATTTTGTTTTTAAGAAATTTATTGCATTCCGGTGTCTCATAAAGTTGATTCGGCTGCTCGGGTATTCCTGCTTAATTGTGGGAGTCCAACAGGTTGTATTTTAAGCTCACACCTATGGTTGCTAAGCATTCGGATTTTGCTTCAGTTCTAGAGTTTGGACCAAAACCATGCTTGTAGTTGGAAACATGGTGTCCAGACAATGCTGGCTTTATTTAAACCATGATAAATGAATCTGTACTTGGTAAATCAGGATGGTCACCTGGTTAGGTGGCCTTCGATGTCGCCCCAACATGGGCAAGCAGGCGATCGAGATGAAGTAAATCCAAACAAGCTTATTTTTTCTAGAAATTAAACTAAAACAAATGAATACCAGGATGTGGTTGTTTCCTGGTTGCTGTGATATTGGTTGGATAAATTCTAATGCCCACGAGTTGATTATGTAGGCAATATTTTGTCCAAAAACTTGTTAGTCTCTGCGTTCTTTTTAACTAGTCATAGACAACCAAATTCTTTTAAAGGTTTGAAGTCGTTTACTAAAGTAAATAAATTATATATGAATGGACACAGGTTTTGGTTTACTCTTGATTGTGATGCAAGGAGTTTAAACATGCCATCCTTTTCTTAGTAATTAATCTAGAAAAAATCTACGAGGTTTATTTACAAATAACTAGTTACATGACTCGTGCGATGCCGAGGGTTAATTTTTTTGTATAAAAAATACCAAGAAAAAGCTAAGATCTAAAAGTGTTAGGTTTTTCTGTAAAGTTATATCCAAAAAATCTTGGATTTGGCTGTAACGCCTGACCCAAAAGTAATATTTATAATATTAATAATAACATTAAACTTGCATGACCCAGTAGGTCTAACTGCAATACCAGACCCAATAGCCTTGGATGCAGGTCTGGCTGCAAGGTCGTGTATAAATTAATTAAAAAGAAAAAATAGAAAGAAAAAGACTAATGAAGAAAAAGAAAAAAAATATGAATTAACTGGGTTAACTCTTTAAACCAGGTTAACTCGTCAAACCTTGGATTCGTGTCGTGAAAGTTTGATAACTAAATAGAAAACAAAATTGACGGGTTAACCTAGAATTAACTAGGCTAACCCGTCAAACCAGGTTACCTGTCAAACCTGGGATCCGTGTCATGAAAGTTTGATAACTAAATAAAAAAAACTGAACATTAACAACCTAAATTAAATGAAAAAAATTAATTAAAAATAAAAAAACAAAAACAAACAAAAGACATAAGGCTGTTACTAATGAGGAAAAAGAAAAAAAATCTGAATCAACTGAGTTAACCCATCAAATCAGGTTAACTCGTTAAACCTGAGATTTGTGTCATGAAAGTTTGATAACTAAATAGAAAAAAAATTTGACGGGCTAAACGAAAAAAATTAACAAACTAAACTAAACGAAAAAAATTGATTAAAAAGGAAAAAAGAAAAAAACAATTCTGGGTTAACCCGTCAAACCTGAGATCCGTGTCATGAAGTCTGATAACTAAATAAAAAAGATTTTCACATTAACAAAAAAAATTAAATAAAAAAAAATTTCACATTAACAAACTAAATTAAATAAAAAAATTCATTAAAAGAAAAAAAACACAGAAAAAAGCCAAAAAAAACCCATAAAGGCATAAAAAACAAAAAATAAATAAAAAAACATGAAAAAAAATGAAAAAAAATTTAAAAATAAAGAAAACAGTTAAGAGTTTCACTGTGCATAGTGAAACACTGATGCCTAAAAGACACAAGAAAAGCTATAGTGATTTCTCCAAGTATTTTAGAGTATTCTATAATAAAAAGAGGGAAAAAAGAAAATAGAATAGAACAAATTAATAGCATGTACTAATTAGTTGATGCCATGAGCCGGATGAAAAGTGTTTTTAGCGTAAAAAAAGTTGATTTATAAATGTAATAAAATAAATGGAGAATCCTATGCATAAGTAAACAAAAAAAATTGTTTATTCTCTCTAAAAACTAAAATAAAATAATTATGTGGGTTGAAAAAAATGCCTACTAATATTAGAAACAAAAATTATAATCTTATTCAAAAAATAAGTAAAACTTAAATGATTTTTTATTTAAAAAAATCATAAAATCATTTATAATTAATTAATTTTAATTTATGTCAATTGAAATTGAATACTTGCTAGTTTGGATATCCTACACATATCTTTAATTAATCTATTTTTATTAAATTAAATTTAAATTAAAAAAATTAAAGTTTAAAAAGATATCATGAGCCTAAGCCTGGGTGACCTAAGGCACCTGACCCATTCAAAGAAAAGTCCATGAGTGTGACCTTTGCGGTCTGGCTTGCATGCCTAACCTTTTTCTTGGCAAAAAAGGTGGGCGTCATGTTGTCTCTTTTTTTTTTTAAAAAAAGTGAAAAATAAAAATAAAAAGAAAAAGCTAATGACACATTGTCTACTTGTCTAATTTTCGACTAATAGAGAGGTGGTCAGAAATTCATGCTAGCATTTTTGAGACCTAAAAATTCAATTTTAAACTCAAAACACCCATAAGTTGATCTAAAAATACAAAATTAAGTCATTTTCTTCAGCCCCGATCGACGTTTTTCTATAAGATAAGGGGTAAAAAACCTAAATAGAACTCATTTCTTCAAATAGAATCCATTGACACCAAGAAAATCTTGTTTTATCACTGAAATTTGACCATTCATCAACTTTCTCTTTTTTTCACTGTTTTTCAATGAGTTTCTATCTCCTCTCTCAAACTAAGGTATTGAAAAATCAATAAAATAAAATTTTGGATCAAAACAAAAAATATTAAACTAAAAGGACAAAAAAAATATCAAACAAAAGGGACCAAAAATGAATTTTGCAAAACTTTTGAGGCAAAAAATGTTAAAAAGGCGTTGCATAAACAATCCTTTTAAAAAAATAACTTTTTTTTTGCCTCAATCTCAATTTTAATCCCTGAATTTTAATTCTTTTGCAAGTAGTAAAATAATTTTTTTTTATGAAATTGAGCATCAATATAATGTCGAGATGTTTTTTATATATTAAGACAATGAAATAAAAAGTAAGCAGATCACAAAGTCTAAATCCAAGTCAACGCAATATGAGAAGAAAGATTAAAAACAAAGTTGGTTGGTATAGCAGAAAAAAAAACTAAAAGAACAAAAAAAAAAGAAAATATTATCGCAATCTCTTGTGTTTCTCCTCACATCTACAATGCATGCTATAGGAAAATCACTAGAACATTTAGGTTTTTGTTGATTAGCAACATCTAGGCGTCTTAAAACCAAAAAAAAAAAAAGAGTAGCTAGCGCGCGCACACACATACACATAGAGATGAAGCTGAAGTAATTAGAAAGCACTAGATCAGTAAGTCGTGCTATATTGTGAGTCATATCAATTTTATTTAGCACAAAAACAAAATGCCCACGTGTTGTTAATGTGTTTTATAACATAGTTTTTTTTTTTCACAATTCAATGCACATTGGACAATATTTTTTTAAAAAAATATTGTGACAATGGTATATTGAACGATATTTTTCTTAAAATACTTAAATAACAACATATTAGATTGACCCATGTTAACCTAGGATAATCTGCCAAATTTACGACTCGAGTCATGAGATTAAAAGAATCCTATATAAATAAGATCAAAATAAATCATGAAACCCAATTCCCAATCAATAAGATATTGAAGAAAACAAATCATTAGATTAAAATAATCTTATAGAAAGAAAATCAAAATAAATCATGAAACCCAATTCCCAATCAACAAGATATTGAAGAAAAAAATAATTTTTTTTTAATTTTAGAAAAAAAAAACAAAAAAAGGACCCGAGTAAACTTGATTAAATCTCTCAAATCCGCGATCTAGGTCATGAGAATGAGATAATCCCATGAAAACACAATATAAGAAAAATTACAAATCTCAATTTTCAAACAACTTAATGTTGAAGGATGAAATTAGTGAAAAATCAATTTTAAAAAATGTAAAAAAAAAGATTCAAGTCAACCCGCAACTTGGGTTAGCTATCGAACCCACAACTTGAGTCAGTCTGTCTTAAATTATGAGATTTGGATAAGTCTATATAAAGCAAATCAAAATAAATCACAAAACACAATGCCTAACCGACTCAATATTGAAGGATGAATTTGAGAAAAAAAATCAAACAACAAAAAGTACCAAAAAAAACTCAAGTCAATCTGGGCTAACCTACTAAACTCGAACCTATGTTCTGATATCGAGATAACCATATAGAAAATAAACAAAAAAAATCATGAAACCCAATTCTCAATGAATCCAATGTTGAATAATGAAATTACAAACAAAATCTCAATTACAAAAAAGACAAAAAGAAAAACAACCAAAGAAAACTTGAATTAACTTGACAAACCTGCGACCCGATTCATGATACTAAGATAACCTAATAAAAAACAACTAATAAAAAACATGTAACCCAATTCCCAGATAATCTAATGTTTAAGGATGAAATTGAAAAAAAAACTAAATCAAAAGATTGAGGACCATGTTTAATATAAAAAAATAAATGACATACCACTTTGCTATTTAAGAGAGTGTTTGACATGAAGATCAAGGACAAAAGAGAGAGAAAAGAGAGGAGAAGAAAGAAAAAAAGACTAGGTCACCAGAGTCAAACCAGACCCCCTACATGCTTATGCACCACCTTGAATTGAATAATACTAAGAAAGGTCACCAACAAACATTCGTGGCTGTCATAAGCGTAGCCCAAATAAGGCAAACATTCTCCTATATAGACATGTGTGTTACATGTGCCAAACACTCGCCTCCCTTTTTTTTTTTTAATCCAGTCCCTAAACACTAATTTCATTTTCAAATTTGATCCCTGAAGTTGCAATTATTCTAAATCAATGAAATCAGAGTATATTTTGCCAAATTAAGCATCGACTAAGCACCATAATTTTTCTTCTACATCACGAGAACTCAACTTGAAATCAATTGAAGCAAACCATTACATGTGATCCCAAATAAATTCAATTTGAAAGAATAAAATTAAAGAGCAAATAAATCTTGAGTGACAAAAAAAAAGACCTTTACAATTTATAATTTTAATGGATTTCCTAAATGTCTTAGTTTCTTAGCCTCCACAATTCTTGCATCTAAAGGTACCTTATCTTAGTTCTCTCTCTCTAAAACAAAACAAAACAATATAATATATTTTTGTTATAATATAATATAATTGTGAGAGCACGTAGAGCTTGAACAACAATACCCAATTAGACCTCACATTGCTTCTCGCATGCTCTACACTGTAATCACTCATTCTTAATTTATTATTATTATTTGTTTATTAACTATAACTAAAAGATATCAGCCTTTCACTGTGCGAATCCATAGTGAAAGACTGATTTTGCCCTCGGTAGGCAAGGTTAGTTTTAGGGGTATAATTAAAGAAGGGTGTTAGTTACTAATTTTATGTTTTTTTTATAGTGTAATTACCAAATAACCCTTAATTGTTTTTCCTTTAGGTTTAAGGGCTTTTCAAGTTTTTCCCATTTTTTGTGCATGTCAATTACTTAAATGTCCTTAAAAAATAAACTCTGTCTACTAGGAATGCTATGTTTTTTTTTTTTGTAATTCTCATGTGGATTTAGGAGTGATTTGGTATTTTAATATATATAAATTAATTTTAAATTCAAAAAGCTGCTAGCGCCGTCACACGCTTTGGGTGGCACATGCGGTGCCCATACAGAGCCGAATGCCACCATCCGGGGCGGCATTCGATGCACCTCACCACCCCCATCATGGTGGTGAGACGCATATTTGTCGGCGGTGCATGGAGAAGCACCAACAAGGAGTTTTTCCCTTCCTCCCTCTTTTCCCTCTCTCCACCTAGAAAAACATGCTGGCCATTGCAAAAAAAAAAAAACAAAAAAGTCTAGCTATTTGTTTGTTAAGTTGAATTAAGTACTTATTTTTTTGATTGCAATGTATTTGGTCTTGATTCAATTATTGAGTTAATTTATTTTTTTAATTTTATCCTTTGATATTTTATTTTTATATCAGATTTGATCCTTATTCTTTTAATTGCAATGTATTTGGTCTTGAATTATTTGTTAAGTTAATTATTTTTTCAATTGCATCCATTTACACTTTGTTTTTATATTAGATTTGGTCCTCCTAATTATGATGTTATTGGTCTTGAATCCTTTATTGAATTAAGTTGTCTTTGGATTTCATCCCTTAACATTTTATTTTTATATAAAATATGGTCCTCATTCTTTTGATTGTTATTTTTAGTTGTTCATATTATTTTCTTAATTGAAATTGTTTTCCAATTTCATCCCTTATAATTTGTTTTTTTTTCTTTTTGTGTCAAATTTGGTTCTCTTTCCATATCTACATTTTTTAAATAGTTTTATTTTAATTTGTTTTTTCATGTTTATCCTTAATTATTTTTGTTGGTTTAGAATTTGACATTGTTGTTTTTTTTTGTTTGCCTTTTACGTTGTGATCTGGTCTCATGATCTGTGTCATAAATTTTAAAAGTTAGACCAGGTTCACTTCAATTTTTTTTAATTATTTTTAAAAATTTCATACATCATCATTGAATTCGTTGAAAATTGATTTCCTTTGTTTTTGTTATGTTTTGAATTCTTTTGTGAATTTAAATTTTTCTTTTCAATTTTTCCCTTTAATTAATTTTTTTTTATATTTAAGGTTTGACATGATACTACTCGTGGATTTTGATGGCCTCACTTGATTTTGCCAGTGCTTTGTTTTTTAATATTTTTTTTCATGGATTTTTTTTTAATTTCATCATTCTACAGTTTGATTCATAGAGTTTGATGATTATTTTTTTTTAGTTTTTTTTTTATTATGTCGAGTTATTAATTTTTTCACTCTTTAGAATACAATGATTCACTCTTTAGAATACAATGATAATATTTTGATATTGTTTTTTTTAGCTGTAAAGAAATTGATCCGGTCCGCGGTGAATCGCAGGAGATCAATATAGCAGAATAATAAACAAACTCACAAGAAAGAGATTTTGATGCGTAATTATGTGATATATAATTGGCAGGCCAGGAGAATTCGTTTGGGGATGTTAGCGACAAGGTACGTAGGTGGAGATTTTGGTTACGGTATTTGTGGCTCATTGGGCGCTGCAGCTTCTCTTTTGGTTATTTATTTAAATATGAATTTAACCTCCTTAATAGTTTACTTTTCTTATTACCGTTCGTAATTTTGGACACAGACAGGTTATTGGCATCGATATTGATTCTCAATCTCTTGAGATAGCATTCCTAAATGCTGAGGACCTCTTCTCTTTCTTTCTTTCTTTCTTGATGTTTTTCGCTATTCTTTCCTTTACTCGGGCTTCATGTATTTGCCGCTTTATTTCATAATTTCTTTCGACAGAAACAAGGAGAGAAAGTTAACGTGTCAATTTCTTATTTATTTAATGTAATTGTGCTTTGTCAGCTGTTCACTGACGCGTCTTTGATTTGTTAAATGCTCAAACCTGCTGTTGGACATAAACTTCATCGAATGTGATATCAGGAACTTAGCATGGAGAGGTAAAAAAATGAGTGCTTCATGTTTGTTTGTAATCTATCTGATGGACACCTTGCACACCTCTGGAGTGCTCGACAGGTGTGTTCACTTGACATTTGCGCTCTGCTCTGCTGTCATTCCTTCTTCGGAGGGTCTCAATTTTTTCTTTAGGTTTTGTTGATACTGTTGTGATGAATCCTCCATTTGGGATCCGGAGGAAAGGTGCTGACATTGATTTTCTTTCAGCAGCGTTAAAGGTATATATGAGGATTGACTTCTGCATGAATCTGTGTGCTCTAGTCTTTACGTGCTCTTTTTGTTTTTTAAATCAGTAATGGTTATAAAATAATATAAATTATATCTTAAAATCTTATTTAATAATAACTTTAATTTTTAGATTGAATTAATAATGTGAAGTTGTATAAATTTTAAATTAAAAACGCTTTCACTTCAATTTGTGTTAGAAAAGATTGATATGGTTCTTTTCAAAGTAACATGTGTGCTATTTACTTTTTGCTGGTACCTGTCAGATTGCTTCTGAAGCAGTATATTCATTACAGAAGACCTCAACAAGAGACGTAAGCGGCTTCTTTGATGTTTCTAGGAACAAACAGTAGAAAGGAAATTTTGCTTCTGCTCCTAACACAAATAATTTAGATTAACAAGTTACTAAATAGTGGATTTCCTGTGCATTAGAAGTATCTAGAAGTACTGGTCTATTTCACGGTGCAAACTTGTGCTCTTTAAACTACCATTATCGAGCAAAGGAAGTAACCGCCCTAACTAATTAACGCAACGAGTCATCCCATTTTAGAACATGTGATAAATTTTCTCACGAGAAAAAAATTTCTCATTTGTGGCTGCACCTTTAGGTTTCTAACATTATGGTTGTACCCCAGGATTCTATACTTAGCTACCACATTTTGCATTTGCTGTACATTTGCATATCAACAGTTCCCTATTAATTGGCCCCAGCATTTTTGTCTAAATTGATGCAAGGCATGGCCTTTTGTGGAAATTAAACGATGTTAAGGATGTTTTTCTCTTTAAATCTCTCTATATTTGGTATCCGTACTCCCCCCCCCAGCTTTGCCTCAGCTGTGCCAACTTCACAAGAAAAGGGGGGTGGGTATACTCCATGTAGTGTATCATAATGAACTAATATATGTGAAGAAATTAAATAGGATGTAATTTCGGGCAGCAATTTTGAAGAAAATTCTCAGGGAAAATGCAATTCGATGTAGATAAGAATTTTGAAGAGGGCAAGCTATTTGATTTTGAATGAAGCAACTTCAAAATGGTATGAGTTGTACCTGCTTGAACAGGTAGTCAGGTGAATCGCCTACTTGATGGTTACGAGCACGGAAGTCCTTCGGGGAGTGGAACTGGATACAGTTGTTCAAAAGAGAGCACCTACAGATATTAATTAATCTGAGAATTCCAATCCCGTAGCCCATAATTTTCTTGTAACCCCATTTACCTTTTTCATTTTTTTTTTCCATGGTGAAATACAACGTACTAATGTATTAGGTTATTTTCTGAACAACGCTTCTCAATGAATCATGGCTAATAACTAAAAGGGTATTTTGGCAAAGGGATCAGTGCGATGCAATTAAGCAAAGTTGAGGTCACTAAAGCTATGGCCTGCACTGTTTTTGAAATCTACAAATCTTAATCCCTTCATATGGTAAATTAAAATAGAAGCATAGCTACCGCATTTTTTTCCTTCCCTGAAAAAAAAAAAAAAACTGGGTTGGATGAATCCGATATGTGCATGTTTGATGTTTTAGAAATTTGATAACATCTAGGAGCGAGCAAGGATAAAGAACAAATTTACAAGAACAGTGTCCACATAATTAAATTGGGAAGAACATAGTTCACCATAAATTTGTAACTACATTGGAGAAATATTACATTACATGAATCCTCTTTTTATAAGCTTACGATATTTTTTTCCCATATAGAAAAATATTTTATAGAAAAACAAAAGGTTATATACTATGAGGTCTATTATAGGATGATGGTAGTTCAAGAGGTAGTTTAGAGGTTTTAGTGATTAGGGATTAAAATTTAAAGTTGATAGTTAAGTTTTTTTAGTTGTAGTAGTTTAGTAAAAGGACTTAGTTTATAGTTTGGAAATGGTTGAAGGATGTGGGATTCAAAATACAAAAACTTTGTTGATGGAAGATATAATATTTGGAGAAGAGTTTTAGGACAAAAGTTTTTAAACTTAGTTTAGTTTTTTTGGCTTGCTTTATAAGTGATGGTTGCATGCCTATTTATAGTATTCTTTACCAATCTAAATGGAACAATCTAGACAAAACTTCTAGCCGTAGAACTTGTTGGAAATTTAGCCATTACAATAGAAAATTCTAGAGTTCTTTGAATTGTGAACAAACATTCTTTAGTTTGTAGTATTTTTTAGAATTGATCTCTAGGATCTTCTTTAAATGCATTAATAATTTAACACATCTCTTTAATGAACTTAATTGATACTCCAAGTTGATCTTATAATGTCTTGAACTTGACTTGTGGAAGCGCTTTCACGAAGATATTTGCTAATTGTTCTTCGGTCTTGTAATACTCGAACTTGATTTCTTTATTGCCAACAACTTTTTGTAGAAAGTGATATTTGATGGATATTTACTTAGTCCTACTATGGAATACATGATTTTTTTTTGTCATAACAATCATTGGCCTATTATAACATAACAACATTGTAGATCCTTGTTGGCGCATTCCCATATCTTCCAATGTAAACTTGACCTAGATTAGAAATCTTATGAAATGAATAAGGAAATTGAAAACAAATAACATACAAATTAAGTAAATTGAACATTTGAATTAAAGGGATGATATTTGATTTTGAAATCGAAAATAAATTGTTTGTGTATTAATTTTTGTAAAAATAGAATATGGAAAATGGCCTAAAAATAAATAAAAAAACACAGAAATGAAAATAAAATTGAAAGAAAGTAAGGTATGAGAAAAAAAAGGTATTGGGATGTATTTTGATGAAAATCGATGAGGTCAACTGAAAGTCGGTATTAAAATCTATTCGAACTGGGGGGAAATATTACCCAACAATTAAAAGGTAAAGTGAGGACATAGTGGAGATAAATGAAATTGTTGACACCTAAACACCATACTAGAAGAGATGTGGGAGATAAATTTTGTGACAAGCAAGGGAGTTAGAGGGGAAAGGGTCACGACTTGGTAAGGAAGAAAGAGGGGTTTAAAGTTTTTGACTGGTTGACATTTGAAGCTTGAATTATTACTTAGTAAGTTGTTCTAATGCTATTGAAATAGTTATTGTGAGGTTAATTGATTATGATTAAAAATATTCAATTTAAGAAATTAGGGTTCTTGATAACATTAGGGGATAAATGTAATTGGGTTGGAATAATGATAGACTAGCTCAAAATATCAAATAAAAAAAAAAGAAAATCTATGTTTTGGTTATGGGTAGAACTAACTATTATTGAAGGGATTAAGAAGTGATGAAAGTTTCAATTAAGGCTAAGAAGAAAAGGGCTTTGAACTCAATTTATTTAAATTGACATGGTAATTGTGTAGGAATATATAGTTTTAAAAATAAAATGATTGACTAATGAATAAAATCATGGAATACAATGGAGCTTAGAGATTGATAAAATTATGATAATGCTTGTGAAATGTAGTGAAAATGTGTATATGGTTATGAAAATGATAAATTGAAAGAGTTGAATTATTTTTATTTAATGATGATGAGTTCTCAATTAATTATAAGTTTTATCATTTGAAGTATATTGGACAAGTGAGAAGTTTACTTGTATGTGAATTGGTATAATAAGTAACTTTTTCTTTGGAAGAGTTTTGGCTATCTCAAATAAAATGTGAATTGGATTAGTTGGTTTTTAGGAGATTGTGTTTTAGTGGTGTTATAAGATATATGGAATGGCAATGCTTACTTTGAATGGGGAGAGGATGAATGAAAATACTTAGTTGCTTGTTAAACCTAGATAGCAAATTGAACAATTTCATCACTTAATTTCCAAAGGAGATTAGGACTTAACAATGATAAAATTTGAGATAAGTCTCTTCATGAAAGTTGTATATAAGGATATTAGCTTTTAAACAGGACTAACCTTCCTTAATTTAGAGTTATAAAACTCTAGATATGAGTTAAAAATTGAGGAGAGGTTAAATTGAATCCTGCTGGACAACTTGAATAGGTGGTTATAATGGGTAGTTTTGGGTGTGTTCATGTTAGGACTGGTTTTTTTTTCTTCAGTATACTTGTATCTTTGTACCTCAGTGTTTAGAAGAGACAAGCCATGCCCAAAACCAAATTCTACAACTTTGGTTATGATTAAATTAGAAACAATGTCTTTGAAGTGAGATTTCAATGATAGAAGTTATAAGAATGAAACTTGAGTATACTAGAGTATACATGTGTGTATGAATTATAAGAAGTTTATTTTGTTAATTAGATCAAGAATGAGAAGTTGAAATGAAGTTTCCACTAGAAGTTAAATTGTAAATAATGATTAAGTTGAAAGAAATCAACTTAGATTATATTATGCAGAATGAACATTAAATGAAAAATGATATGGTATATCTATTGATACAAGAGAGGCCACAAGAGCTCTACAACAGGAGGGAGATACATCTAGCACACAAACAGCAGGTAGATGTATAACACCTCGATACTTTAGTAATTAAGATAAGAAATTACAATTTTATTGAATGTGCCTTGTTTTTAATTTAGTATTGATGAGATTGGAATTAGCTTCTCAGTAATGGGACTAGTGCCTAATCATGGGTAGAGAAACTAGCTTCCCAGTAATGGAACTGGTGCCTTGTAAGGGGCAAATGAACTAGTTATTCAGTAATGAAACTAATGCCCAAAAATTGATAGGGGAAACTAGTTATCTGGTGATGGATGAGGCTAGAGCCCTGTAATGAGCAGTGAAGCTAAATACCCAGAAAGGGGAGATTGTGCCTGATAATGGGCTAATAGTATTAGGTTAATGATGATTAGGACATATGATTTATCATGATGATTTGATAAAACCATAAAGAGAAAATTAATTGAAAATGATGAATTGAGATTAAAATGTATAATTAAAACTGTTTTGTTGATTGTATGATTTAAAATATAGTTATATTTATAATATGTGATAAATCAATTTTAGATACTTCGCAGCTGCATGTAGAATGATAAATATTTAGGATTGCTTTTGTTAAGTTAGTAGACATGTAATTAGCAAACATTTTGTAATGTAAATGTTAGACATGTAAATAATACTAATCCTCATGATGTTGTAATACTTTTGATAAACTCACTAGGTTAATGTTTATGGATTCTCTTAAACATATAAGAATTATATATAACAATAACTTAGATTATTCTGGTTACTTTTATGATGAGTATTAGAACTATGATTATTAGATGAATTTCTAGTGGTAATTCCATTATAAGTGTTTGAATTTTTATACAACATTTAATTATGCATATATTATAACTTTGAGTTGTGTTAATGTGGAAGTCCAAGATGGCTGGACATGATTGTGAAGTTGATTTAGTAGGTGTTTTAAAGTTGTTGATAACTTGGTAAAATCCAAATATAGAGAAAGATCTGCCAAAATTTCAGTAAATCTATTAGTAATTGAAATTGCATGATCCTTTGAATAAATGAATTACTGTACAAATTAAAAAACATTGTTTTTATAATTATCACAAGGAAATCACGTGGAAATTATATCTAAATATAATAGGATGTTACATCTAATATTCTTTTAAGTCATATATATAGCTTGATTTATTGCTTTTGCGACTGCCAAATACTCTACTTCAACTAATGATTGTGCTACTCATTGTTTCTTTTTATATGCCCAAAAGAATACTCCAAAACTAAGTGAAAATGTGTAGTCTAAAATGCTTCTCATATCATCAATCGATCCAGCCCAATCACACTGTCTATGCATACAAGTAGTCTTGCTTCTATAGTTGGTTTATACCCTATGCCATACTCTTTTATTCCCTGTAAGTATCTAAGTTTTGTTTTAGCAACTCTGTAGTGGATTTGACTTGGACTTTGCATGAACTCGATGGTAAAATTGTTGCATATATTATAACTGGTCTTGTTGTTGTTAGATATAGTAAGTTCCCAATTAAACTTCTGAATGTTGATGCGTTCACCTTTTTTGATCTATCTTTCTTCTGTAATTTCTCATTAGTCATGAGTGGAGTAGCAACTGCTTTGCATCTTGTCATCTTGAATTTCTTTAGGAGGTTCTTGGTGTATTTCTTTTATAAGATAAATATTCCTTCATTTTCTTGATCTATTTCTATCCCTAAAAAACAATGCATCAAACCCAAATCTATCATTTCAAAAGTCGTCATCATGTATTCTTTGAACTCTTGAATCATCTCTTTGTTGTTTCTCATATAGATAAGATCATCAACATAGAGAGAGACAATATAAGTGTCATAGCTATCTTGGGTCTTAATGTAAAGTGTTGGCTCACTCTTACTTCTCCTGAATACTTGTTCGTTGAAGCAGCTGTCAATTCTACTATACTAGGCCCTTGGTGCTTGATTGAGCCCAAACAATGCTTTTTTTAATTTTAATACTTTATCGTTGTTACTTTTTACTACAAAGTCGAGCAGTTTCTCTACATATATTTTTTATTCAAAAACTCCATTCAAGAAAGTGAAATTCATATCAAGCTGATAATTTTTCCATCTCTTTTGGGCAATTAAAACAATTAATGCTTAAATAGTGTCTAGCCTAGCAATTAGAGCAAATATTTCATTGTAGTCAATGCCAAGTAGTTGAGAGTGGCTTTTTGCTACTAACCTTTCTTTATACTTTTGTATTGAGCCATTAGAGTTAAGCTTTGTTTTATAGACTCACTTAACTCCAATGACCTCTTTATTTTCTAGTCAACCTACTAGCTCCCATGTCTTATTTTTCTTGATCATTTTAATTTCTTCCTTTATTGCCTTCACCCAAACTTGTTCTTTAGATGCAGCTTCATAGCTTTCATGCTCTACAACTGTAAAGTTATAGCACTCATAAATGTCAATTAGTGACCTTATTTTACTAACTAGTGAACTTGAAGAAGTTTCTTCTTGATTTGTTGATTAAGAAGATCTTGGTGATGATGATGGATTTCTACTTTCTTCAACATCTCCTCCATTAACTTGAGTTTAGAGAAAATTGATCATTCTCTTTTCAATTTTTTCTCCATCCCAATTCCACTTAATATTCTCATCTCATCAAACTCAAGTTGAATTGGGATGGTGCAACAATCTCCATCAAAGTAAATAGCATAACCTTTTTTCATCATTTAGCCTACGCTCAATTAAATTACTTTTAAAATTTGGGACAAACAATACATTGTTAACAAATTACATATGTTCCTTTGTCTTCATGATGACATTGCCTTTTCCTTTAGCCTTGATCGTTGCATTATTTGGGACTTTGGAATTAATTGATGAGTCTAGATTGGCAAATATGGTATCGTCGCTTCTCATATGGTTATTACACATGATATCAATGCACAACACGTCTTTCTTGTCTTCAGTGGTAGCATGACAACAATAGAATAACTGCTCTTCATCATCCTTCTTCTCGTAAAAAATTTCTTAGTGACTATTTTTTATGCGGTAATCCTTTTCTAGATGTCCAAACCATCCACAAAAGTGACATTGTGGTTTACCATAGTTCTAACAATCTTTCTCCATGTCATAACCCAATTTTAGGTTTCCCCTAAAATTACCATTTTCTTTTAAAATGAAAAGAAATAAAACAACTTGAAAATAAAAAAAACAAAACTGGTAACTTGACAAGAACGGGTTGAGAAGGGTTTAAAATGCATGGAGGAACCAAGATAGAATTTTGAATAAAATTAGAAGCCTAATTGTACCCCATTATATTCAAGACTTAAGGACAATACAGATTCAATATCAAATTAAATGATTATGAGACAAATCTGTATAAAAAATAAGATTAAGGGCTTATTAAACCTTGAATAGGCCAATCTAATTTAATTATGAGCCTAATTGAAGTTTTGATTAAGATTAAGAATTCGTTTGGGTCAAATTAAAATATTTAATTATGTGCAAGGACTTAATTATACTTTTAATGGGTTAAACTAATTTATTAAGGACTTAATTGGTGAAAATTAAGGACTTAATTGGTGAAAATTAAGTTTGGAAGCTTAATTGTGGCTTAATTGAGAAGATTGAAATTTGGAGGATTAGATTTAATTTTTCCAAACTTAATTGGGTGAAATCAAGGATAAAATTACAAAAAATCAAAGTTTGGGGGTAAATTGAAGAATCATAAAACCAAGGATTAAGGTGAAAGAAGCGTGCACATTCAGGGACTGTAATTGGTTAAAATCAGGGGTAAATTTAAAGAAATTAAAAGTTTAAAAATTAATTGAGGATGAAATTAAAGACAACAAAAATTTAGGGTATAAATTGACATAACTAGGGACTTAATCGAAAGAAATCTTGATAAATCAACCAAAAATTTCCAAATTCTTTGCAATTCAAATATCAAGTTTCTTTTTGTGAAATGAACAAAACAGTGCCGTTTTGACACCACTATTCATTTTCTTCTTCTTTTCTTTTGTGGAGAGCTGGCCGGGGTTCCTTTTTTTTTGTAGAGCATTTAATGCTCTCCCATGGCTTATGTAAGATAAAATGGATGCTCATCTGGTAGCACTGACATCATACTACCTCCCAACATGATTCTTTCCGAGTGGTTCCCTCTGTAGTCGTTGTAACACCTATCTAAAATTGCTGACTCGACTAGCCTTTGACAGCCTCGTTTGAGAGTACCAGGTTACTACCTTGGCATCAATGGCTAAGATTATTCCAAGGGGATTAAAGGGGGTTAGGAGTTGAGTCAAAAGGATCATATTCATCTCCATCACCTCCTATAAATAAGAGTCTCATTTAGTTCCAAAGATGGCTAGACTCTATACTAAAAAAACCCTATACAGAAAAAAAATAATCTCCTCTCTTGTTCCAACTAAGATCTACACTAGCCCAACACCATACTAGCACCCATACATTGTGTTCGTAAACCTTGCAGTATATAAACACTCGGTCCAACCAAAACCAACTTAAACTCTTCCCTCTTCCAGTCAAGAGTACCTCCGTCTCCCCTATCCAACCAAGAACTCCAGATCTCTATCTTCTTTTTCCAGCCCAAAACACCATACAGAAACACCCATTCCAATAGTTAGCTAGCCAAGAACAAACAACAATAAAAAAACCTTTCATGAAGCCACCATTACAAGTTCTAAGTTAGTAAAAAACAATAACATATTTCGTTTTTTTTTCATCTTTTTCTTCATTGTGTAGAACTCAATAGCTCCCTCTCTTTTCCACAACTAAAACACTACATTCCCTAAAAAAAATAGGGAATTTTTCATAAACTCCAAACCATTCGCTTCAACCTCTGTTATTTCAATAAACAAAATCTGTTATTTTGCAAAATATTGGTTGCCAACGATGAAAGAAGAAAGGTGAATCCAACCTTTGGGAATATAATACCTAAGCATCAGAGAAGCCTCACGAGCTACCTGTGCTTTAACATCGACATCTTCGGTCCAGGTATAAATCCATATTATGTTGGTTACAAAAAAACAGTGCTTAATGTTATTGTTGAAGGACAACGTTATCTCTAGTTATATTTGCTGAATATAAACCGATACAAGAATGAATAAATTTGTAATATTTTAACTTGAAATACATGCTTTTAGGTTTATATGTTTGTGGATTCATAAATGAAAAATAAATGAACATCATAAAGGGGCTGTGTTTTGTTGTTGTGAAGTTTCGGTAAAGATCTTTTGCCATGTTTAAAATCATGTTTGTAATGTTTATGGGTATGGACTGTTAGTTTAAGTATGCTATATGTTTCTGTTTTGGGTTTTGGACCATGTTGTTGGCCTAGTTAGACTTGAACCCAGCCTGTATGGCTGGGCTATACGTAAGCCTTGCCCGTGTGGCCGGGCCTGACCCTCCAAAATTTAAGACCATTTTTGGCTTAATAGAATTTTACAAAGGGAAACATGTTTTTTTTTATCCTTAGGGCGTGTTTAGCGTGTTTGGTAAACACTCCCTACTGATTTTCCAGCAATGTTTATTTTCTTATTCTTTGTGTCTTTTCCAAACAAACCTCAAACAAATTTAAAAAATTCTGAAAAAAATTCAATCATTTTAAAGTTATTTTTGGGTCTTTTATGTGTTTTTCAACCATTTTTCTAGTAAGATATTGACTTAGTATTAAATATACTTGCTTTTCTTCAAACAATTTAGAAAATAAAAATAAAATTAAAAAATCTCTTATTAAAAAAAAAATATTTAGTCCCCTCAAGATCAAGAAAAGGGGCATAAAAAAAGGAAAAGTAAAAAAAAGAAAAAGATAAGAAATATCAATAAGAAACATAATGGTAGAGGTCTAAAAGCCTAAACAAAAGTTTTCAAAGGAAAGTCAAGAGATAGTATTTAAGGTATACATTGCAAACCAAAATGTAGGTTATTTGTGGCCTAGTTTTGTTGTTGTTTTTTTTTTGGTTTATAATTATGTTTATAAGCATAGAAAAGATGTTTGAAATGTTTAACAAATGATGTTACATTCACCTATTTGTTGCCGTATTGTTTTATTTAATGTTCTTTTGAATTCTTTTTTATGTTTTTGATATATTAAAGTTGCTATTGAAGTTTTTTTATTTAAAAAATATATATAATGTTGTTTTAGTCTTTGTTTAGCTTAAGCTATACATGTTAAAGTAAATGTCTTTATCTTAAGTTTGCTAGGCCTGTTCATGTACAAAATGAGTTCATATAACTAATTTTGAATCCATTTGAATAAGCATGTAGGATGTTTTTGGTTATTAGTTTTTGGATTTGGTATCTCATGCTTAATTTTGATGTTTTGATGTTTTTTGTTAATTTTTTGGATTTAAACATGTTTGTGTATGGTATTGTGAGTTGTTAGGATAAAAAGAACATGTTTTAGAAGCCAAAATGCCCATTTCTAGCTTAGAAGTGGTTGGGCATAGCTGAGTTTTTTTCTAGGTTTATGGGAATTGTTCTTCATGTTATTGGAAAGAATATTGTCTTAGCCCCTTCATTTCGACCATTCTTGGTCCATGTCTTAGCCCCTTACATAATGAGTTTCAATAATCTAGTGTTTATTTGCATCAATAACATGATTTTAATGGTTTTTAATCTTAGGGTTTCGGTTTAGAATTGAAACCTTCGGATTTCAAGAACTGTGAGATCTATTTTACCTTTTCTTTTTAGTTTATATGATTAATATGTTTGTTTTTCTATGCTTATTTTCTTTGATTGTTTAGTTTGATTGTTAGAGCAGACTCTAAGTTATTATTCTAACCAATCTATTGTTAAGTTTGCTATCAAAATCAGAGTTGTGATATATAAACTTGTGAAGCAAATAAGTTTAATAATTGTGGCAGATCTATGTTATTAATCTTAGCGAAAAGATTAGATCAAATCAAACATGGACTACATATAGTTATGTTGTTTAGATTAATAAACTTATTTAGTTCTTAAGGCTGCTATTGAATTAAATTACTAGCGCATACAATGTGGTTGTTTAATGGTTAGGTTTAGTTACACTGCGAATCGATTAACTAACTAATATTAAGAAAAGATAAATATTTAGAATATAAATTGACGTATCGTTTCAGTGATCAGTTCTGATTTTCGTAGGTGGATGTTTACTTGAGACCAAGGTTTTTTCTCTTGATAATTTTTTAATTTATTTAATTTAGCTTGATTGTTTTATTCAGTTTACCATAGCAACTTTTTCGGGCAAAAGGGTGGATAAAAATGAATAGCAATTAGATGACTTGTCATCTGGTTTTTTATTTTTTAGGGTAGTGACGCGATGACTGTAGGGGCAATCAACCAACAAGACTTATGTTGGGGTGTAGTATAATGTCAAACCATCATAGTGTTGTATGGTTTTTTTTGGTAGCTACCCGAGCAGTTTTTTCCAGCAAAAAGTTGAAGAACATGAACAGTAAGAAGATGACTTCGTCTGGTATTTTCTTTATTGTTCAGTCAAAATGACGTTGTTTTAGTCAAAATGTGTCATTTCATTTAAATAAAACATCGTTTTGGCTTGTAAGGTTTAATTTATGGATTTGACCAAAGTTTAATTCAGTCCCTCGACTTTGATTTCTTTTAATTGCATCCCTAATTGGCCTAGAAATTTTAATTACATGCAATTTTACCCCTGCCAAACTTCAACATTAGCCCTAAATTTTGATGCCTTTTTCATTTTGGTCCTTGGTCTTGGATTTATACAAAGTGACCCTCAATTGACCATTAAACTTTTAATGTCTTCAATTTCACCCTTGTCTTCAACTAAATTAAGTCCTTAAAATTTAGTGTCTTTTTCAAAAAGAACATTGGCCAGCTTTAGCCAAATTGCTAGTTATTCTTATTGCTTTTCTTTTTGGATATTTTACAAGGAAATAGGTCAATTTTGGGGAATAACCTAAAAATGGGTAATGATATTTGCGAAAACAAACTTAAATGTATTGATTAAAAAAACTTGTAAATGTAGGGACTTAATTTGATATTATGACTAAAATAAAAGGTTTTTCCCCACAATGAAAATTACGCTTTTCAACTTTCTTCAATATCATCCTTGTATAATGCATTATTTTAGATTTGGTTTTAAGAATATGTTTCAATTACATTATTACGAGGTTCATGAGTTGTCAAAAAAGATTTTGAAAAATTGTTTGAAATTCAATTTTGCAAAAATTAATTCAAATGAATTGATTAAGAAAACTTTTAAATGTATGGACTCAATTTGATATTATGACTAAAATAAAAGGATTTTTACTACGCTTTTCAACATTTTTTGCCTTCACTTTTTGTCTTATTTGTTTTGTATCTTTAGTTTGAAGATTATACATTTAAGTCCAAAACTTCATTTTGTTCACAAATATATCCTAGAGTCTAAGTGATGAGAAAGAGTTGTTAGAAAACGACAAAGGAGAGAGAAAATGTTCACTGGTTAGATCATGTTAAGAGAACAAATTTGTGTCAAAGTATTCTTCTTTATAAAAGGAACACTATTCACCACCTCAAAAAAACATTATTTACTAGAATAATATTTTGATATTTTTTTCCAATTTAATACTTGAAGCCTTTTCTTAATTTAGTCACCAAATATTTTTTCAATATCATCCTTGCATAAAGCATTATTTCAGATTTGGTTCTTAGAATCTGTTTCCATTAGCTTATTATGAGGTTCTCAAGTTGTGAAAAAGTTTTTGAAAAATTGATTGATGTTCAATTTTACAAAAACAAATTTGAATCTAATAATTAAAAAACTTTTAAATGTATGGACTCAATTTGATATTATAACTAGAATAAAAAGTTTTTTTTCCCCATAACTAAAAACATTCATTTCAACTTTTTTTGCCTTTAGTTTTTGTATATTTTTTTTGAACCTTTAGTTTGAAGATAATATGTTTTTGTTCAAAGAGAGTCGCTAGAAAATGATGAAGGAGAGATAAAATGTTCATTGGTGAGATTAGGTGAAGAAAAAACTTGGTTTCAAAGTGTTCCTATTGGTAAAAAGAACACTATTCACCATCTCACAAAACATTGTATACTAGAATAGTATTTTGGTTTTCTTTTCCCACTTAATCCTAGAAGTTTTTTGCTAATTTAATCACTGAATGTTTTTTTAATATCATCCATGCATACTGCATTATTTCGTATTTGGTTTTGAGAATCTATTTCAAATAGCTTATTACGTGGTTCACGTGTAAGAAAAAAGTGTTTCAAAAATGAGTTGATGTTTAATTTTGTATAAAACAAATTTAAATGGATTGATTAAAAAATCTTTTAAATGGAAGGACTCAATTTGATATTGTGACTAAAATAAAAGGCCTTTTCCCTACAATTAGAAATACATTTTTCAACCTTTTTTGCCTTCAGGTTTTGTCTAATGTTTTTTGTACCTTTAATTTGAAGATTATACATTTTAGTTCAAAACTTCATTTTATGCACACCAATGTCTCGATGTCTAAGAGATGAGAGAGAGTCGCTAGAAAACAATGAAGGAGAGGGAAAATGTTCATTAGTGAGTTATGTTACGAGAATTTTTTTTTTCAAAGTGTTCTTAATAAAAGGACCATTAGTCACCATCTCACGAAAACATTGTTTACTAGAATAGTATTTTGTTGATTTTTTTCCGCCTCATCCTTAAAGCCTTTTACTAATTTATTCACTGAATGTTTTTTCAATTTCATACTTGCATAATGCATTATTTCAAATTTGGTTCTGAGAACCCGTTTCATCTAGCTTACTATGAGGTTTTCGAGTTGTCTAAAAGTTTTTGAAAAATTATTTGATGTCGATTTAAAAAAAAATTCCAAAGTATTGATTAAAAAAAATTAAATATAGGAAATCAATTTGATATTATGACTAAAAGGAAAGGCTCTTTCCTTACAATTAAAAATATGCTTTTCAACTTTTTTTACCTTTAATTTTTGTCTAATTTTTTTGTACATTTAGTTTGAAGATTATACATTTTTATTTAAAACTTCATGACACGACCAAAAGATTGATGTTTTCTCCTAAGTACAGGAGTGTCGAAGTAATAAATAACCCGGCACGACCGGAATCGAACCACAGAGAGGTTAATTGTATAAATTATAGATAACAACAACAACAATAACAACTACAACAATAATAATAATAAAGAGAGTTTTGAGATGTGATATTGATATAAGGATTAAACAATGATAAAAATAATTGTCAAGGTTAGAGGATCCATTAATGATATTTCAAAAAAGTATAGTATAAACTCTTATTATTACTCAACTGGAAACCACACACAAAGGAGGTTCCAATCGGATTATAAATTGTTAACATGATTACATTAGTTATCTTATTCGAATAATG
>Ga0325411_1000652_pt1 | contig 36855 bp, 29 predicted proteins | sample PopdelMetagenome_13_FD_206181 | JGI IMG/M metagenome (GOLD analysis project Ga0325411, IMG submission 206181) | Populus deltoides microbial communities from Bellville, Georgia, United States - Xylem-PdIQD-R4 | ecosystem: Host-associated > Plants > Phyllosphere > Stem > Wood/Secondary xylem...
ATATATATTTTAATATATTATGAATTAAAAAAGATTTCTAAAACCTCACATCACCAGAATTCTAAACACCCAAGAGTCACCCTAAGAGAAGCAATTTACCACTTGCCTAGACACATCATTATCAACGTCTTATTGGAGCCACTTGAATATCTCCATGCAGTCACTATCAACAATAACATTAATTATTATTTTTGTCCGAATAATTGGCATTTCCAGGACCCAAATGCCATTAAAATCCATACCCCTCCTTCGATTAACTCACTGCACCGAAGAAACACGCAGAAATCAAACTCCAGTTTTCATTATTTCTATAAAAGAGAAAACTCATGCCCTAATCACAGCACAGTTCGTGAACATCCTTCAAGATGGAGGTGTCCGTTTTATTTTATTTTCAGCACTAAAAACTAAAGAGAGTGAAAGAAAAAGGCTACAGCATATGCTAGAAGCCAGGACCTCGATCCTGGGGGAGGTGACCATCATGAGTTCTAATGTTTCATTTCTGAATTGTGATAGCATGCTATGTTGCTAACATACCCACGATCATTCCATTACTATTACTGTGCCATCGATCTTCTGCTCAAAGCATGCCCTAATGTTTCAAGATTTCCACTGTCCAGGTTTCTGGGCAAAAAAAAAAAAAACCCTCTCTGCGAATGCTCTAACTTATCTAGACCTATTTTTAAAATAATATTTTTATCAGATTAACAATTAAAAAAAAAGAAACTAAAACAACATGGGTATTCACAGTTCATCTAGACCTATTTTTACTGTTCATCCACTGTAAAAACAGCTTTGTAAAAATGGCATTCACTGTTGTGTTGTTTGCTGGATACCTATACCTATATATATATATATATATATATTTTACTTGGGCTTCTTTCACGTTAGTTCAAGAAAACATACTTCTTTTTTGAAAACAACTGAAATTATAACTCAAAAGTCATAAACTATTTCTTACAAGTCATGTCAAACGTACTCTAAAGTCTAAATCGTGTTTTTTAAGGTAAATTTTATTTTTGTCTATACTTCAAAATTTGGAAAATATAGCTAGAAATAATATCACGGCGTTGAGAAAAGCTCCTTTAAGCGCGGTTTTGGGTGGTAGCCCTCGTAAATTACTTTTTGACAACACCGGGCCGAACATGTGACTGTGAAGTCGTGAAGAGCTGTGGGTTCAGTCCTGGGCTCATTTCAAAATCCATATAGAAGAGTTTTTGCTGACAGAACTTGTCACTGCCCACATAAATCGAACCCAAATCCAAACTACATATATTTTTAGGTGGGCTGACAGAATAGTCAATAACTGCAACGTCTAACAGATTTTTAGACACCTTTTCCACTTCGAGACACATTTTGGAGGATCAAGAACCGGTGGTGGAGAAATGACAACATGACTTGCGTCCAATTCTGTACACGAATTCTCTCCTCTCCTTCCTGCTACCATCCTTAAGTTCTGACAAGTCCACAAGGACTTGATGGACTCAGATATTTCTCTACCAAAATGGGTGTGGGTTTTAGGCTAACTCCTAAGTGGGGTTCTCCTATGCAGTCTCCCTCTGCCACCAATTCTACGTCCATGTTCTCATCCTTTTCTGGTGAGTTCATTAGCTTCACTGTCCTCTTTCACTGTGTCTTAAAGCCAATTCAGTATAGAATTCAATTGCATGTAATCATGTAGCCAGCTAAATAGCCCTGGTAATGATGTGAATTTTCATGTGAGATTGGCTTTCTGTACGATGCTAATAGCTCTTATTGAAAATGTTGTTGCAATGTTATCATTTGAACTTGAACAGTTTTTTGGTCTGCTTGGTTGCTGAGGCTTCACTAGTTCATGTCCTGAGTAATGATAGTTTTATGCAAATGTAGGATATTGATTTTGGGCTGCTGAGATTACAATTTTATGTTAGGATTCCAATTTAGTGAAAAATGTTTGATTTATTTGCTTTTTCATTGATTGATTGTTGGCTGCCTATGTCCACCAACAATCATTACTTTCTTAGTTTTCATGCTTGATTCATGTTAGTGAATCTTGATTTAATATGGTGCAGCTAGAGGCATGGAGGCTTCTGTCAACCAGGCAAGGTTGTCTTTTTTGTCTGTTGTTTCCGAAGAGGGTGATATTCTCAACAAACATTCTTTCAAGTCTTTTGCTTGTTCATCTGCAGCACAAAACGTGGAAAATGATTGCTTGCAAATGGAAAGACTGAAGGTTTGTGTTTTAGACATTCATCAAGTTGAGGATTACTTAATATTTCAGATTTGTTTTCATATTATTTTCGTAGCGTTCTTAGCTATTTGATTTCTGACGAGCAAGATCTTCAATCTCACAGATGAATGTGGACAAGACGTCTCATGTTACCATAAATAACATGATGGGTAATGATAAAGTGTCTGTTGAAGAGGAAATTTCTACCTCACATACACGCTTGAGAGAGCGAATGACATCGCGTATTAGCTTTTTGTTGGACAATCTTGATACTTTAGAGAAGCTGGTTGCTGACTTGGATGCACTGAAGTTGGAAAGGGACATTTTGCTGCAATTAGGAAGACTTGGAGCTCTAGAATTTTTCAATGCCTGTCTGTCAAGGACCCTTCAAACTTCCAATGTTTTGGACTTGTCTGCTGTTCCTACTGAGAATACAGGAGAGAGTAAAACAGATGGCATGTTAGGTGATCTCACAGGCAAAACTGTTGTTCGCACTGGGAAAAAGGAAGAAAGAAAATTTAGAAGAGAAAGAGCTGCCTCAGACAACGGAAAAAAAACTACTTCTTTGTCTCTGCCTTCAAAGACTGTCCAAAATAATCTTCAAAAGCCTACCTTTGTGAAAAGAACATCAAGCTCTAGTAGTAGACGATCCTTGATAGCAAGAAATGAGGCAAAAATGACAAGGGGAGTCAAGGTTGTGCGAACTTCCATAACATATGCTCAGTTTTCTTTTGCCTTTTTTAAAGATTAGCATTTCCATTTCATGCTATAGTGTTTCAGGTGGCTTCAGACTTGGAGAGAATCAGAACAACTTTAGAGGAAGAAACCGGACAAGTAGTCAGTTTAAGTTGCTGGGCTGAAGCAACTGGACTTGACAAAAAGGTGCTGCAGCAGCAATTGCAATTTGGTTGGTACTGTCGAGATGAGCTCATAAAGAACACTCACTCCTTAGTTTTATACATTGCAAGAAACTACAGGGGAATGGGAATAGCCATGGAAGATTTAATTCAGGTTTGTCAACTTTATCTCGATCTTTCTTCATGAATCGGGTAGCATCGTGCATCAAAAAGAATAGCAGCTTATATATTCTGGGTTCTGAACTAGAACATCTTCTAGATAATTTGAATGAAAAAAATTCGTTTCTTTTTTTCCTGATAACTCTTTAGTTTTATTTAGATCATGAAATATAAGAGAGACAATGGCTTTATATGGAAGTAAAACTGAAGACTTCGATTTTTGACAAGGAAATCAGCTCCTCCTCATACAGAATGACTGAACCTTTGACTATATAATAGCTACAAGATCTAGCCAAAGAGATGACATTTTAGTTTAAAGCTATGGCTAGGTTCTTTGTTTGTTTCCATTGAAAAGTAAACTATGGTGATAACAGTATTTTGATACCTACCATCTTTATCTTCTATCTGCCCTTTCCAGAAGTTCTAATAAGGATAACCACTCTTGAACCTCATATGTTAGTTTGGGTTGCCAAAATGTGTGGCCGCTTATATTTTTGATTATTTTCATTTCATTGTCGGTTCAATTGCCAAGTAGGTTACTTTATGTAGAACAACCTTAATTCCAACCATCACTTCTAGTGCAAAAATCTCAAGGTGCAGCCTGTTATCACACTGCAGTAGATGCTTCACTGGAGTTTCTTCGAAATACAAATAATAATAAAGGATTTTGCCATTCGTGATGCTACTGGAAGGTCAATCAGACAGTTTTTTTTTTCCAATCTTGATAGTAACACACTTGATGGTGATCCTTCTTAGAATCTTGAAAGCTATTTGCTTAAGGCCTGGGATCTCGTGTGGTTTGTCATGGCGTGATGATCCTGATCGTATAATGTAGAAGGTTCAATAAATTATTCTACGGAGAAAGTTGGAACAGAGGCTCAGGAAGGCTTAATTCGTGTTTCTTTTTTTGAAAACCTAGAAGCTACTTTCCTTATTTAGAGTGTAAGAGGTTTAAGGAATTCTTGAAAACATAGGGAGGTTTCTTCTTGGATTTATGATTTGTAGTCTCAGGTTTTTGTTTGCGTGAAACCAAATCTGACTCTATTGATGATTCTACATCAAAAGCTTGTGTTATGGAATTGATCTTCCGTTGCTAGAAAATATGTATTCATTTGGTAATTTTGGTGGTTTAATCCTCATGCGGCATAGTTCTGCTTTCCATGTCAGTGTGCGAAATCAGATTCTTCTAGGAAGGATGATTTTGTTGTTAGTTTTATCCCACAAATCCTGAGCATCCCATGCTGCTGTCCCTGTAAGACTCTTGCTGAATTCAGACGATCACATGTGTCTGCAATATGGTTTGCTGCTATCTTTAGTAGCTGTTGTTGGTACTTTCAGTCTGATATATCTTTGGTTCTGCGAGATGTGATTGTTACTATTTTCTAGGTTTTTTGCTTGTAGTGTGCTTCAGTGAGGTTATGAATTTGCTGAGGTAGGAAAGGGTGCTATGACATTGCTGCAGATTTCTGGTGGTCCGTGTTGACTGTGCTGCTGCTCTAATATTTCTGGTGGTCTCTCTCCATGCTGCTGACGATTTTGGGTCGCTTCACTATGTTTATTTCATTTCGCCTTGCATTTTGCTTATTTCATTGATGGCTGCATTTTGCTAATTCAACATCCAATCCAGTTAATAGTTTGACTGGATTGAGCCCTTTGGATAGTCAATTAGCCTCGGTGCTAATTTATTTTTTTTGAAAAGGTTTATTTTATACAAGGCTTGTTGTTGACATCTCTTACTCGAGTTTTGAGATTGGAATGCTGCTGCTTGGAACTATGATTTTCTGCTGATTAATTCTAGATCTCTTGGGCTTGTTTTTGGCTGACCATATTTGACTTGGTTGCCTTCCTTTGTGTTCATTATTTTTGTGTTGCCTTAGGCTTATTTGTTACCTGGCTTCCATAACAGCAATTGGCTCATTTTTCTATTAATATATTGCATCTCATTTTATCAAATCAAATAAAAATAAACATGGTCAAGTATTTAGTAGGAAGAAGACAAAAAAATAATTACTTGAAGATGTGTCTGTAAACATACTCTTGCCTTTAGTTTGCTCTGCTAAAAAATTTCAAGTTCCAATTTTCAGGCTGGAAATTTGGGTCTCTTACAAGGTGCAGAAAGGTTTGATCCCACAAGGGGGTACAGATTCTCAACCTATGTCCAGTATTGGATAAGGAAATCTATGTTAAAGATTGTTGAGCGGCATGCTAGAGGGATCCAAATTCCTGTATGTTATTTCTTTTATGTATCTGAGAAACGGAATCGTACTAGTGAAATCTGGAGTTTCATCTGATAACTGGTTTCTTGCTCATTGTTTTTCTAGTATGCATTAAGCCGGTCAATAAACAAGATACAAAAAGCTCGAAAAGCCCTCAGCAACAGCCATGGCAGATACCCGGATGACTGGGAGGTTGCTAAATTCACAGGTCTATCTTTGGCTAAAATTGAATCAGCTAAGAAATGTCTCAGAGTCGTGGCTTCACTTGATCAGAAAATAGGAGAAGGTCACTATGCTAAATATTCGGTAAGGCTATCTTGCTTGCGTGTATCCTGTTCATACCAATATCTTGCATCGGGGGATGCTGTAATGATAGGAGTTCTTGATAACAGTTTGGGTTGGTGCAGAAGGGGTATTCCTATTCATTTGAGTGTAAAAGCTTGATATGAAAACCATTTGAGGCACCCCTGCATATTAATTGTCAATACTTGTTTCAATTTATTGAGACCTCCTCTTTGACTCCAAGATGATGTTTGTTTCATGACGCAGGAATTTATCCCTGATATGTCAATTCAGAATCCTGAAGAGGCTGTCATGAGGCAGCACATGAGAGAAGAAATCTATGATCTCTTGAGAGGTTTGGATTCAAGAGAGAAGCAAGTGATGGTTCTGAGATACGGGTTCAAGGACAATCAACCCAAATCACTTGCAGAGATCGGGAGGCTATTCCGTGTGAGCAAAGAGCGTGTGAGGAAGATTGAGAAAAAAATCATGATAAAACTAAGGGATGAAGGAATCCGCAGAAATCTAAGTCGTTATATGATTTTGTAGTCTCGTCTTTACTGCTCCATGCAAAATAGGCCAGTTGACCTGCCCTCGACGCACTGATGGCATTGCTATCTCGAAGAGATTCGAAGATACATGGAAAGCTGCCTGACTGAGTTTGAGTCTCCCGAGACTCCACATTATTCCGTTACAAATCTTCTAATTAACTCACCAGCCACACCGACTCCACCTTGCAGTAAATCTCTTACTTCTACCAGACAGGAAGAACTACATTATACATGTTCCATATTTCATTCTTTTACGCTCAATTTCTCGGGAGGGGGATAGTGACTGATACATGTATATTTATAGTCCTTCTCGAAGCCACAAACAGTTTATACAGTTCCTCTCGGAGCTATACTTGAGCTCTGAATTTTCGTTAGTACCATGTGCTGTGAAATGTTGGGATGGTTGCCTGGCTGGGGCAGTGTAGGAGAGCTATCAATTTATTTTCTATGAAGTACACGACAAATTCAACATCACTTGGACGGCCATTATATCCAGAAATTCAACACCACTTTCACGTCACTTGTTTTCAAACATAGTTCGAGATGACTTTATGGTTATTGCTGATTTGGTTTTGTTCCTTTTTTAGCAGAGTTTTCGGGTTATTTTTTAATTTACTGTTGAGTTATTCCTATTTATTTTCGAGTGGAGTTTTGAATTTGATTTTATAGTCTTTACTGATTTAATTCTACTCGTTTTTCAAGTAAAGTTTCTAAATGATTTTTCAATCCACTGTTGAATTGCGATCGCTTGCTTTCATCAGCACTCTTTCTTTGAATTGTTTTCATGGTCGTTACTGCATGGTGATGCTGGCAGAAGCATAGTAAAAACATCAACAAGCATAAAAATGTATAAAATTGGCTGAAATAGGGTTAAAATACAAAGAACCCTAATTTTTTTTGTTGGGTTACCTGCTTTAAATGTTATTATGGAAATCATAGAAGCTAATTAAAGGTTAGTTTTATGAAACAGTGGTGGGAATAAGGAGAATTGCATGATAAACTGTTTGTGAGTGTAATTGTTTTTTATATAAAAAAATTGTATTAAAATAATATTTTTTTATTTTTTTAAAATCAACGTATTAAAATAATTTAAAATATATTAAAAAATTAATTTTTGATAAAAAAATTTACACTTTTTAAAAATACAGATTAACCCCGTTTCCAATCGCTGCTGATAAATTAAGATGTGTGACTTATGAATATTATTTCAGTAACAATTATCATATGGGAAGAGGAAGTAAAATGAGGTCTCAATTACTGTTATCATGAGTTGAGGTACATACTGGCCGAGTCCATATGCTAAACCCCAGCCCATTTTTTTCTCTTTTAAATTATTGTCCTAGGGTTCGTTTGTTTTGCATGAATATATTTTATAGATGAATTTTACATGTAAAATACTTTCTTGTATAATATTTTTAAATGTTTAGCCAAAAAATATTTTTCATACAAAGTATTTTTTAATAATTATGATGATGACAAGATAGTTATGATAATAGTTATTATGATGATATAATAATGTCGGTGAAGAAAAAGGTTGCGGTAGAATGATAATGATGATAATAATGATAAGTTGATGTTAATAATGATAAGACGGTTATAATAATAGTGATTATGATATAATAGTCGTGATGATAATAAAAAAAGATAATAACGGTAAAATGATCTTGATAGTTATAAAAAAAAAGTTAATGGTGAAAAAATAATAATGGTGGTGGTGAGATGAAGATAATTATTGATATAATTGAATAATATTATAAATTTAAATTTCTTGAGTTGGAAATGTTTTATAGTAAATAAAATAAATTTAAATATTAACTGTATATTATTTTATATAAAATAATTTTGTTGCAGAATATTTTATAAGAAACAATCATAGTAAAATATAAAAATATTTTATTTTTTATGAAAACAAACAACACCTTAATGAGTAATATTGAATTTACATTTTTAATTTTTAATTTTTTCCCTTAATTTTTAATATTGCCTTAACGAATTCAACTCATTTTACTGGTTTTGGGCACTACATTTTACGCTCCTTTGTTTCATAACCGCGTGTGCAAACAAACCTCAAATCCCAAAGCAACGAATTCGATCGCAAAGGGCCTTAAACCCTTACACGCACTCTCCTTTTTTTTCTCTACCAGATCAATATTTCAAGCACGTCAGACGCTCTTTCATACGCGTGGAATTCACTAAACCAAAATATTCACACGCACTCAATCTCATCACAATAGTCTACATAGCATGTCCCATTGGTCAAATCACTAATCAGCCAACACCGACGGAAAACCATCACAATTTCAATCAATAAAACTCGACACAATTCCAACATGAGGTTGATTTTATCGTACATCTAACCACACCCAATAAAGTGCCCCTCTTCTCTATTTTTCTCTCTCTTCGCATCCTGTCCGTGGTGTACTGTCATTTCCTCTCTCTCTCTCTCTCTCCAAAAACCTTTCCACTTGCAGAGAATCCATTTCTAGGGTTTTCAATCGTCTATAAAAAAAGGAAGAAATTTCATAGCTTTCTTTGTCATGATGAAATTGAATTCCACAATCCAATGTTTCCATTTACATTCAACTCCTAATTTCTAATTCTAATGTCTTTCACGACCAGTGAATGGCTCGGTTTCAGTTCATTTTCACCTTTATACCCCTTTTAATTACAATAATAACCCTAACCACAAACCTTAGAGTTCTCTGTTCGGGTTCGGATTCGGAATCGGGTTCCTTTTCGGTAATTGATTTAGATTCCAATCTCCTCTTCCACCAAGACTACTCGCCACCAGCACCACCTCCACCGCCGCCGCATCCACCGTCGGCATCTTGCACTGACGATCTCGGAGGCATCGGTTCGATTGATACTGTATGTCAAATAGTTGCTGATGTGAACCTCACTCGTGACGTGTACATAGAAGGGAAAGGAGATTTTTATATCCATCCTGGTGTGAGGTTTCATTGCCCTAATTTTGGATGTTCAATAACGATAAATGTCTCAGGGAATTTCAATTTATCAGTCAATTCGTCTATTGTGACCGGGACTTTTGAGCTTGTGGCGAATAACGCTAGTTTTTTTAATGGTTCGGTTGTGAATACGACGGGATTAGCTGGAGATCCTCCCCCGCAAACGAGTGGAACACCACAGGGCTTGGAAGGGGCGGGCGGAGGGCATGGAGGGAGAGGGGCATGTTGTTTGGTGGATAAAGAGAAGTTGCCGGAGGATATTTGGGGAGGAGATGCGTATTCTTGGTCAAGTTTGCAGGATCCTTGGAGTTATGGGAGTAAAGGAGGGAGTACGAGTAAGGAAGTGGATTATGGAGGGGCAGGAGGTGGGAGAGTGAAAATGAAAGTGAAGGAGTATTTGGCTGTGGATGGAGCTATATTGGCTGATGGTGGTTATGGGGGTGTCAAGGGAGGTGGTGGTTCGGGTGGGAGCATACTTTTGAAGGCTTATAAAATGTAATTTACTTGCTTACCAACTGCATTCATTACTTTATTTTGTGTTAGATTTATTGTTAATATTCTGATTTATTTTGGGATGATATAGGGTTTTTAATTGGGTAATTGGGAAATTTTGGTGGCTGGAGGAGTTGGAGTTTTATGGATTAAATCTTGGAAAACAATAAATGAAAAGATTGATTAATGAAAAGGTTGTTAGAAAAGCCTTGTGCAATAATGTAGAGTTCTTAATTTGAAATTATTTAGTTTTGGTTGCCGAGGAGATTAGGGTTTAATGGCTTAAGAAGTTGGAAAGAATTAATGGAGATTGGTTAATGGACAGCTGATGGACGGCTGGTGAAAGAGTTTTGTGGAAAGTAAGTTGTAATGAAGATAATGGAGTTTAACATTAGCCTTTTTATGGAAAAATCAAGAGTGTTTTAAGGTTTTAGTTATCCTACTCATTTATGCAATATAAGATGTAGCATCAGCTCCGAAGGGTAAATGTGAATCAATACCCATTTTTACCATAAAATAGACCTCACATATTGCTTTAATTAAACATTTTGTGTTAAATGAAGGGAAGATCTGCTGATTTCCTTTCATAGATGTCCTTTCTTTATCGATTACTTGAAAGAATTCAGCGACCGCCTCTCCATTTGGTTATGTTTGTTTACTGTATTATCCAGGCTGGATATAAGTGAATGTTTATCATATAGTGGCCTTGCTTGGTCTACTGACTTTCAGTTTTTGGCTATTCTGTGGCCCTGCGTACTTGATTCTGAAGTGATTTTTAGCAAAGTAGTGGATGCTGTTTTGTGCTATCTCAATCAATTGCCAGTATATTTGTGGCTTATGCATTGGATGGCATGGATAGTTGGATAGTTTACTTATCCATACCTGCCTTTAGTTATGATGTTTCTATGGAGAACGAGACTCTAAATTCCTGTTACAATTTATGTGCTAGTGGAGAGGGAGTTAACCATACAAGGGTTTGATAACCAAGGCCATCAAATGTACATATATGCTTTGCATCTTTATGTGTCTGTTTATTCATGAATGCCTTGTAACTTAAAAGAATATCTGCATGTGTGTGAGCATCCATGCATGCATGGGGAATAAGTTTGAGAGGTTGACTTATTTAATATCATATTATCCATGTATTTATGGTAGACTCAGCTGCAGTTACAATGTTGACCATGTCTTTCTCAACTTGCATTTTCTGCAGTCATGGTATCACCATTGGGTTTTAATGTCTCTATGATTTATCTCTATTTGAAGAGCAGGACTGGAGGTGGCAGGATAAGCGCTTGTGGAGGTAATGGTTTTGCTGGTGGCGGTGGTGGAAGAGTTTCAGTTGACATTTTCAGTAGGCATGACGACCCTCAAATTTTTGTGCATGGTGAGACCCATCATACTTCCTTGTCACGGGTAGATTTTTATGGTGAAATCTAGTGAACAAACTTGTCTGAATAGTAATTCCTGGTTTTAGTTGCCATTACTTGTTGATGTCTTGAGAGAGTGCTTTCCTATCAGAGACTGAAATCTGCAAGTTTAACTGAAAGGTAGTTTGAACATTCATTCATGCTCATAGCATTTGCATTTTTCCTTTTCTATTATGGGAATTATGTCAAAAGTTCCTTTAAGGTGGTCTTGGAGGTAGGAATCTGCATTTGGGTTTTTTTTTTCTTTTCATTTATATATGTTATCAATCAAGGAAAGTGATGCCTTGAAACAGCAATGGACTTGAGTATTCTGGCATAATTAGAAAAGGAAAAATAGTACATCCTGGACAAAATATTCCTCATAAATGTCTTAATATACCACACAGTATCTCATTCACTGTTGTAGATGCTGGAAAATTATGTTGATTGTTCTGTGTTGCACACGGTAATCTGAAGCACAGAACATGTTGCTCTCTTTGTCATTGTATGTCTTTGTTACCTTCGACGATGTTGTTCATTGTTCCTCATCTTGGTCACCTCTTATCATCTGCTTTTCAATGTGTATATTCTAAACAGCACTTGTATTTTTCCGTTCACGGCCCAATTGCTTTCTTGGAGTCTTTGTCTTGTCCAGTTATAAGCCTTTTGGTTTGAGAAATCATTCACTAGATCCATTGTATCTCTCTCTCTCTCTGTTTGTCTTTCTCTTGTTCATGTCAGCCAAATGTAGTCACTATATGAATGTGAGAGGATGGAACATGGTACTGGGTTTGTTATATTGTTTCTCTCCTGGCCTCATACTTTTGTTGTTCCAAAAATTTTGCGAAACACTTTTCCTATAATTCAAAATTTCTATTTTGAACTCATTTTTGTTTGGATATAATTATTGGGGTGTGATTACTAGCTGTGTATCAGATGACTTTAAAAAGTGTGACAATGTGAATTGTTTGGAGAGCTTGTCTTATCATGGTTCAATTCAATTGTACTTCTCAATTGGCAAATACTGAAACTTTATGCTTTGTTGTTATGTTTGTAGGAGGGAATAGTTTCGGTTGTCCAGAAAATGCAGGTGGTGCTGGAACTTTATATGATGCTGTTGCCCGGAGCCTTACTGTGAGCAATCACAATATGTCAACAGATACAGATACACTTCTTTTGGAGTTTCCTTATCAGCCTCTCTGGACAAATGTTTATGTTCGAAATCATGCCAGGGCTACTGTTCCATTGCTCTGGAGTCGTGTTCAGGTTGTTGAAATTCGAGTTACTTTTTAGCTTCTATATGTATGAAAATTTGTTAGCCTTGGGAAAAGATTAGGACCATTTTTTTTGAAGGGGTTGTTGGTGTCATTTAATGGAAATGAATAGAGTGCAGAAATGGGAACGGTATTAAGTGCAGAAACATGAATGATCTGAAATTGGAAAGATTAAGAAATTTTATTTTTGAGGGTGGTTGGTGATCACATTTAAAGGAAAAGAATAGAGGGCAGAAATAGGAAGTATCTGAAGTGCTGGTTTTAGAATGTGCACTACTTTGTGTCCCATGCATATGCTGATAGGCAGAAAAGATGAATTCTTACTAAAAACTATATGTGCATGCATACAGGTCCAGACATATAACCAATTCCTGCATAACATGCATATATCATATACTTCAGCAAATGTTTTTGGTCCATTTGTCCCATTGTTTGTCAGTTTTCAGCTTTGTAACATCATTCAGGCACAACTATTCTGAAAATTCTTAAAATCGTACTTGATGAGAATGATGAAAAGCTTAGAACAATGGTGTTACCGGACAGTTACAGGAATTCCCACATTGAGAGGCTCGTTTCCATGGTTTATATGTCTATTGTATTCTTGTATATCTGTCTATATAAGATAGCTTGCACTCGCTGTAGGATCTGTTGGAGCTCTAGGTGAAGCTTTTTTATATTTCATTCTTCGTGTCTATATAAGATAGTTTGCACTGGCTCTTGGATCTGTTGGAGCTCTAGGTGAGGCTTTTTATATTTTCTCTTTGGCCCACCTTAGAATTTTGAGAGAGTGGGTTTAAGGCATCAATTCTCAAAGGAGAGGATATATCTCTTGTTGCACTCTTCTGTTATCTTAGTTATCCTTATCTTTTTTTGCCACAATCTTTTGCATTTGGATTTTTGATAAGATGCTAAGTATTTTTTTTTTTTGTTGATATAATTGCATTTTAAGCTAATCCTGGTGAATATGTAGGTCCAAGGACAAATAAGTCTGTTATGCAGTGGAGTCCTAAGCTTTGGGCTAGCTCATTATGCTTCGTCAGAGTTTGAATTATTTGCGGAAGAGCTATTAATGAGTGACTCTGTAATCAAGGCAAGCCACAACTATACATTGATTGTGTATATGTGTTGATGAATTCATGAATGCAGCAAAAACCCACACTTACTACTGTACTTGTTCAGCCAGCATTGAGAAAAACCCACAACTATACATTGATTGTGTATGTGCATTTCTTTGGTTTCTCTTATAGGAAACAAGGAATAGAAAGGAGAGAATATAGGGTAACATAGAAAGAATAAGTAAAAATTGAACTATCATCAATTCTCAATTATCTGTCAACAAAACCCTCTATTCCACACGACAAAATATGGTTCCTCATATAGATGCTCCCCCAAAATCTCTATTAGACCATAACAATTAGGGAGTGAAGTCCCGACAGTGGAACTCGTAATTAATACTAAATACACAATGATTTACGATAACTAGATGTCCTGGGGAAAAACAAATAACATAGAATAAGAACTTGAGAAAAATAAATTCTACAGCTTTCATTAAAAGGTATTTTGTTTGAGATCTTCAATAGCCCTTGCATCATTCTCTCTTTGTTGGGAAAAACTTGACCTCAAGTTTTGAAATGTTCAAGCAGTACAAAAGCTTCCATTCTTCTGCCAATAGCTTGAAGTTACATCCTTGATCCCAACTCGTTTTATCCTTCTCATCTTCAATTGCATCATTAAATGTGTACAGAACATGCTGTGGTGCCTATTGGACCTTCAGGAACCCTAGTATACCAAAAACTAAATTGGAAATAAAATAATTTCTAAATCATAAAGCTCCCAAGCAACCCTAAATTCATCATAACCTGAAGTAACTAGTTTTTCTAAATAAGAAACATATTGTAGTAAAGCCTCAAGAAGAATGGCTTTTGAATTTCTGTCAAATTTGTTTGAGTGCTGAAATTGCTTCTACAACACTGGACCAATCTTGGAGATTTCATCACTTCTCAGCTTGTCCATGCCTCAAAAAGAATAGCTTTCAGATTTCTGTTGAATTTGTTTGAGAGCTGAAATTGCTTCAACAGCACCACATCAGTCTTGGAGATTTCATCACTTGTCAACTTGTCCATGTTATAGTAATTGACCTGTCATTCTTTTCCCCTTTTGCAGGCTCTTGCCTTGCATAATTATGCCTTTGTATGATCTTTTATGCACATATTACTCTCTGTCTATGCATGGAAACATCTACATTTTGGTACCGTTTTAGGCTTTGAACTCATTTGTTAATCTTTTATAAAAACTAAAACTTGAAAGTCATCTCTAGTATTATTCTAACCTTTTTTAATATGCTTTTTTCTTCATTTCTAGTGAAATTATGGTTTCATAATTATGGCTTTTAAAATCATCACTTCTAGTCTGACGATATTTTTTTTTTCATATATGCGTCAATGAGAATTTTAAGTTTCTGCTTGTTCCACACTCTATCCATGCTTTGTTTAGATTTTCGTTCTGTTATATCCATGTATACCATTTTTTATTTGTGCTTGTATGTAATATGATTTTGATGTGCATGATCATTGGTTTTCACACATCAGGTTTATGGGGCTCTACGCATGAGTGTGAAAATGTTCTTAATGTGGAATTCCAAAATGATCATAGATGGCGGTGAAGATATAACTGTTGCAACTTCTTTGCTTGAGGCTAGCAATCTAGTTGTTCTTAAGGTACTTTCTCATTGTGACTGGCATATTTTACTTGTGCTGTGTTTTGCAAATGATATGCCAATCCTTTTTTTGTTAAACAGGAATCATCTGTCATACATTCTAATGCCAATCTGGGGGTTCATGGTCAAGGTCTGTTGAATTTGTCTGGATCAGGCAATTGGATTGAAGCTCAACGTTTGGTTCTATCACTTTTTTATAGCATTCATGTAAGCTGTGTTTTACAATAACAGTAACAATTAGTTGTATTGATGGCTTACAAGTTCACTTTGCATGTTGGTTACTTAGTGGTTCAGTATCTTTATTTTTTTTTTGGGAAGAAAACTGTGATTCTAGCACGTTGAGGTTGTTCTCTTTTCTCAGTTTTATAGTAAGTTTTTGCCTGCTGAACTGGTTTGATTTGCAGTACTTGAAAAGTGTTTCCACTGTTTCATCTGTCTTTAGCAGTCATGGCTGCTGGGATGAGATGTATTTTTATTAGGTGCAATTAATTTCATTAATTCTTACTCAATAACACATGCTTTTTTTGGATGTTCAATATTTTTGTCAATTTTTAGAAGTCAACAAAAATTGTTTTAGTTTTCCAATAATATCCCATAGCCTTTATTGTATGCTAAAATGAACTTTCGAGTTGAATATTCAAGTGGACTAGGGTTAACTTTGGAAAGTTTGTGTCAATGTATCAATTGCAATCTTCCTAAAACATTCTGCTCTCGCCAAGTATATTTCTGAGGGACTGTGGGATGGAGTATTTCTTTTGTGAGAGCTATTGTGGCAATAAGTCTGTTTCTTTCATTCTTTCTTTCTTTCTTTGTTCTACTGATAGTAATGTTGTTGTAGCCCGGTTCTAATCCCGGAAACCTTTGTTGTGCAATGTTTGTGCGGACATGACCAGTTTGTGTTCTAATTATTGATGACTAATTATGCATTTTTAATTTTTCACAAGGTTGCACCTGGATCTGTGTTGCGTGGTCCTGTGGAGAATGCAACAAGTGATGCAATGTGAGTCCATATTTTGTTGGATTTTTTTCTCTCTCTGGTTTATGTTTGAACTTACAGAGTTTTGCGCTTTTACTTCTGTAGTACGCCAAGGCTCCATTGCCAACTTGAGGAGTGCCCTGCAGAACTTTTTCATCCTCCTGAAGATTGCAATGTGAACTCATCTCTTTCTTTTACCCTTCAGGTGATCCTTGAATATAAGTTGCATGTTATAAGGTTTGGAATTTACTTATTCCAGCTTATCTAACTTTTTTTCCCATATATTTCAGATATGCCGAGTGGAGGATATTACAGTTGAGGGACTTATAGAAGGATCTGTTGTCCATTTTAATCAGGCAAGAGCAATATCTGTTCCATCTTCTGGAACAATAAGTGCATCTGCCATGGGTAATACTCTCTCTTTTTCTTTGTACAATATTTTTTAATGGACATTTGTCTACCTATTTCAGTTTACACGGAATCTCATCCCTCCCCATCCTTCCTTGTACCACCTTTCCTTGCACACACAAAAGATTTATTGAATACCCTCGCACAGACATGCATGCCCACATTTTTTTAAGCTGCATTTTGGATAGTGTGAGAAGACTCTTTGAGTTCATTTGTTGTGTTTGAATAAAGATAAGATAAGTTTGTGTTCACATTGAAGAATCATATTTAGACAGAATTGCTGATAACATTGTACTCATGCAGGCTGCACTGGTGGTGTGGGTAGAGGTAATGGTTTAAGCAATGGGATTGGCAGTGGTGGTGGCCATGGTGGCAAAGGTGGGTCTGCATGTTACAATGATAGATGTGTTGATGGTGGTGTTTCATATGGTGATGCAGAGCTACCTTGTGAACTTGGTAGTGGAAGTGGACAGGAAAACTCTTCTGGTTCTACTGCAGGTGGTGGCATTATAGGTAAGCTTGTGCTTTGGATCAATTTATCAGCTAATAACTTTCAGCTTTGTTTTGACATACATATGATGTATTATCTTTTATCCGTGTCATTCGAAAATGGTGACCTTCTGCATGAAATATGGTAAGGGATCTCTCTCAACAGAGTGATATTTGGATCACCTCTTTCCTGGATATATTAAAAATAATAATATTTGTGCATTCAAGTTGGCAACTTTTAACATGGTTAAGTTGCCCATTTGCATTTTAGGGAACTTGGTTGTGTTCGTGTTCCTTTGCTATTTTACCTTCAAACCGATTCACTTATATTCATTTGGTCTACCTGTCTGGTCAGTAATGGGTTCATTGGAGCATCCTTTGTCAAGTTTGTCTGTTGAAGGTTCAGTCAGAGCTGATGGTGAAAGTTTTAAAGGAATCACTAGAGACCAACTGGTAGTCATAAAAGGTACTGCTGGAGGTCCTGGCGGTGGTTCTGGAGGAACTATTCTTCTGTTCTTGCATACACTAGATCTTGGGGAGCATGCTGTACTTTCAAGTGTTGGGGGATATGGTAGTCCAAAGGGGGGCGGTGGAGGTGGTGGTGGAAGAGTTCACCTCCATTGGTCAGACATTCCAACTGGGGACATGTACCAGCCCATTGCTCGTGTGAATGGAAGCATCCACACTTGGTTTGTATTCTATATGATCTATTTAAACACTGCATTTTCTGGTGGTGCCAGATAATTCTGATCCACAAGGTTTTCTTTTTCCAAGAAATATTGGAAAACACAGTGAGAATTTATCAGATAATATTGATTATTTAATTCATTCTATATTTTGATCATTAGATTTGCCTGATGTTCAAAATTAATTTGTTCTTAATATTAAGTTTTCAATAGGCTGTTGGAAAAAAATAACCTGAGAATTATGGTTTAGTTTAGTCTCAAAAGCTATTTATTATGAATTTTAATGAAGTTTAGAAGCCATTTTGAAGGAAAGAAAAATGTTAAAGAGAAGGATTCAGTGTCTGAAACCACAGGAATTTAAAGACTAACAAGGATGCTGAATAGTTTGGTTATTGAATGGTCAAATAAACAATAATATGAATTTAAGATATTTAATATGAGCTACTTGATACGAGATGTTGAGTGACTGGCTGTGTAATTGAGGGGGTGCTGTCCACCTGCTGTCTCAACATAGCTAAAGACACCAGCCAATGTGGTAAGGGACTATATTGCTCATTGATTATATGAATAGATAGTGGGGAATCTGCATACTCACATAAACTTATAGGAAGATATAGTGGGGCTTCTGCACGCACTGGCATAAACTAGGCAAGGATGACAAATAGAGCTTCCATGTCATGTGCTGAACTCATTACCGAGAAAGCTTGTATGATCCTCCTAAAACATTGCTCGTTAATGTTTCTGTTAATATTATATTTCAGGCATTAACCGAATGGAAGCTATAAATTGCTGTGTAAGCAAGTATTAGGTTATCTTTACCATATGCTTTTTCTTGACTCTTCCCAAAGATCACAAATAGCATACGTATTCACCTTCCCTTCAGCCCATCACAAGCAGATTTTTATCATTTGTTTTGAGTTCTTGGAGGGACTGAATCCTTTACTAAATGCAGTCTGCCCTCTGCACCTTGAACATTGTGAATGTATAATCTACATTGAACTACTGATGTTAATTTTAACTGTTGGCTCTGAGATGTGCATCCTTGATCTGATTGGGTTTCACTCTTCATTGCAGGGGAGGATTGGGAAGAGATGATGGTCATGCTGGGGAAAACGGAACAGTGACGGGAAAAGCTTGCCCAAAGGGGCTGTATGGAATATTTTGTGAGGTAGTGTCATGATTTCTTGACTTTGTGATTTCATCTGCGCATGTCTCTTCTTGAGTTAATTACTGCAAGTGGCATGTCTTATGTTGAGAGTATATGCGTGGGTGTTAGGAATTATAATCTTGCTATCATTGAATATGATCGTATTTGAGAAAATAATGTGATGTTCAATGTCGGTTGCATTTGTAGCAAGGTAAAAAAATTGAAGGTGAATTGTTTTAGACCATATAAATGCACCATGCAATCATCTAATCAGAAATAAGGTATCGATTTCATGACAAATGGTATTAGGTTTTTAGGGAGTTCTGATATGATAATCCTTTTGGTGATAGTTTCAGACATCTTGTTTAAAACAATTATTAACTACTTTAAAGCTGTATTCTCCAGTCTTCATTTTCTCCTTCATTTTTTTCTGTACTTCTTCAGGAATGTCCAGTTGGCACATATAAGAATGCAACTGGATCTAGTAGAGTGCTTTGTCATTCATGCCCTGCTGATGATCTTCCTCATCGTGCTGCTTATGTTGCTGTTCGAGGTATTTTAAAGTTGGGAGTTCTTAAGCTTTTTGCCTGATCTAAAACGACATACTGGGGTGGCTGGCTGCCTGAAACTTGTATAATTTCATAGTAAAATTTAATCTCTGAAATTTTACCATCTCCTAAATTCGTCTTTATATGCAAAGGAGATGCTAGACCGCACAAACCTTTTTATTCTATGTCAAAGAAACAAACGTCTGCTAAAGTTGAATTTTCTTGAGATGGACAAATAATTTGGAGGGAGGGGTTGCAGAGGTTCGGGCATGCATGCTTTCACACACAATGCTGGAAGACACCATGCATTTGCAGGCACATGCATTATACTTGTGTTCATAATGCTAAACAGTGCAAATCCTCACTTTGTCCGCTTTACCAGGTGGTATTGCTGAAACTCCATGTCCTTACAAATGTGTTTCGGAGAGATTTCACATGCCACATTGTTATACAGCCCTAGAAGAGTTGATTTACACGTTTGGTGGGCCATGGCTGTTTTGTCTTCTTCTTTTGGGTCTCCTCATCCTCTTAGCGCTGGTGCTCAGCGTTGCTCGGATGAAATTTGTTGGGGTGGATGAATTACCTGGTCCAGCTCCCACTCAACATGGCTCTCAGATAGATCATTCTTTTCCCTTCCTAGAGTCATTAAATGAGGTTTCTTCATGTCTCAGCATGTTAATTTCTGTTCATTTAAAAGTTGTATTTAGAACCCAGCTTAGGCCTTGGATATCTCCCTTCCCTTGATCTTTATATAGAAGAATTTGAAGGGAGGGCTTCACTAGTTTATGTATAGATTGACAAGTTGCGTATCACTTTTCAGGTTTTGGAAACAAATAGAGCTGAGGAGTCTCAGAGTCATGTGCACAGAATGTATTTTATGGGCCGTAATACTTTCAGTGAGCCTTGGCATCTTCCCCATACCCCTCCTGAGCAAATAAAAGAGATTGTGTAAGTTAATTCTCATACTGTTTTTTTACAGGAATGGCTCAGTTGGCTCAGTTCTTCTGCCAAACTTTGGGGTTTTGATATCAATTATCATTGCAAAGCTATGTTTTCACCTTATTTATGATGGTCTATCAGATATGAGGGTGCATTCAATACATTTGTGGATGAGATTAATGGTATAGCTGCTTATCAATGGTGGGAAGGTGCAATTTACATTTTAGTGTCTGTTCTTGCATACCCCCTTGCATGGTCATGGCAGCAATGGAGACGGAGAATTAAACTGCAAAGACTGCGAGAGTTTGTTCGATCGGAGTATGACCATGCTTGCTTGCGCTCTTGCCGTTCACGGGCTCTCTATGAAGGGCTTAAGGTTTGTTTGTGTGGTGATTTTCTTTTGCCCATTCACACCTCCCATTTTTTCTATTCCATTTCCCTTCAAAACGTGCATGTCATGTGACTTACTTTTGGTTCTATTAGTTTCAAATTTTGTTGCACCTACATTAGAAGTTTAGCCATTTATTGTTATTGTACATTTTTGTTTGAATATTATTTTAAGTGAATGGAGAGGGTGATATGTTTTATTGTTGTGTATCAATTTGAAACTTTTTTTTTCAGGATTTAAAACATGTTTTATGTTCCTTCAAAAGCCTAAGACCTTGTGTAAAAGAATCATAAATATTTGGCTCAAATATGGTCTTTGTTCTCTAGGTGGCTGCAACCTCTGATTTAATGCTCGGATACTTGGATTTCTACCTTGGTGGAGATGAGAAGAGAACTGATATTCCTGCTCGCCTACATCAAAGACTTCCAATGTCTATACTTTTTGGAGGTGATGGAAGTTACATGGCTCCTTTCTCAATTCAAAGTGACAATATTCTTACCAGCGTCATGAGCCAGGTTTGGCATCTGCTTCCAAGAACTCAATGCTAACAAGTTTGTCATTTACACTTTTAAGGTTAGGGAGCTTAATCAACATGTTGCAATTTGTAGCTCAAAATTGATTTACCTTTTACCTTATGGCTTGCAGATGGTCCCTTCTACCACTTGGTATCGGATAGCTGCTGGTTTGAATGCACAACTGCGCTTGGTTCGTCGTGGGCGGCTAACAGTAACTTTTCGACCTGTCCTTAGATGGCTTGAAACGCATGCTAATCCAGCTTTGAGAAACCATGGAGTGCATGTTGATCTTGCGTGGTTTCAGGCTACTACTTCTGGTCATTGCCAGTATGGACTTTTGGTTCATGCTGTTGAAGAAGAAAGTGAACATACATCTGTTGAAGGCATTGATGGTGCAAAACAAATTGAAGAAGACTCACGGTAATGGTTTATTATGTTTTATTGGGGTATAATTTCCATTTATCTGATTAGCCTCCTGATTTTTTATCCCGATACCCTGTCAATATTAGGAGCCAACTAGTCTGTGTTCAGTATGGAAATTTGTGTCAATCAAGGTGTATAATATTGTGGCGGGCTGTCCTTATTCTGAATCATTGCAAGTGTGGAAGTGGTGAAATGGTGACTATATGGCAATTTTTCAAGTTTGTCATAAAAAAGCTATAAACCAATTTGTGTGTTATGACAAGCAGATTAGAGTATATGGCAGCAGAAAATTTAGACATGCATTCATTGCAGGGGCAGTAAAGAACATGCATGGAATATGAGGTTGTATGACATATACCTTGTGGTTTTGTATACTAGTACATGTCAATTAAATAACATTTTGACCTTTATGGTGAGCTTTCAGCAGATTCTAGAGAAAATAGCTGTAAGGTGCACATATTTATAGTATTTCTGTATGGTTATATCCATACGTTTAATTTTGAATGTCATTGGACTTGGTTTTTTTCCAGCCTCGTGAAGAACACAAACCAAGAAAATCCATCTGTTCATTGGAGAGAAGAGGTTTTTGTATCCCAAGCCCACAGAAACAGGGACAGCTACATGCGGCGGAAAAGGATTTATGGGGGGATTATAGATTGTAACAGCTTAAGAATGCTGGAAGAGAAGAGGGATTTATTTTACCTCATCTCATTCATAGTTCATAACACTAAACCTGTTGGCCATCAGGTAGCTTTTGTATCAATGAGCTCTGTACGTATTCATTATCTTGTTAATTGTACCAGCAATTCAACTTCATCTATGCTCGTTCTTGTCTTCTTGCAGGATCTTGTTGGTTTGGTCATCTCTACGCTTCTTTTAGGAGATTTTAGCTTAGTGTTGCTTACTTTACTCCAGCTGTATTCAATTTCATTGGCGGGTGTCTTTCTGGTTTTGTTTATTTTACCTCTTGGCATTCTTATGCCCTTTCCTGCGGGAATCAATGCTTTATTCAGTCATGGACCTAGGCGCTCTGCAGGCCTTGCACGTATCTATGCTTTGTGGATTGTTACATCCTTGATTAATGTCGTAAGTTGCCATATATATCAACTTGGTCAGACTTTCATTCTTTCATCATATGAGCAACCCAACATAATGTTTGCTGCTAGTTATTCAGTTGCCGAACATGTGCTTTGTTTTTCATCTTCTATGAAAGGAATAAATCCCTTAACCTTTCCTTTGATTTTCTGCCAGGTGGTTGCTTTTATTTGTGGATATATTCACTATAACAGTCAATCATCTTCGAGTAAGAAGTTCCCCTTTCAGACATGGAGTATTAGCATGTAAGTTGATTCCATAGCTTCCAGAAAGTTTAGTTAATTGGCAAGTTGGAGTGAGAGAGGACTGATATCACGGTTCCACACTGATCTCTCTGTGGCGGTTGTGTGCAGGGATGAAAGTGAATGGTGGATTTTTCCAGCTGGACTGGTTGTGTGTAAAATCTTACAGTCTCAACTTATAAATTGGCACGTTGCAAATCTGGAGATTCAAGACCGCTCACTGTATAGTAACGATTTTGAGCTATTCTGGCAGTCATGATAATATGTCAAAGACATATTCCACATTGACAATGAAGGTTCCTTTTCTTCTCCTTTTGTATGCTTTTTGAGAGCACTAGGCAAATGGCTGACACAGATGTAGGAATAGAAAATAGAAAGAAAAAAAATATATAAAATAGTGTGAACACTCGTTGTAATTTATTTTGGAATTGTAGTTGCATTCTCTCGTCATTTTGCCCTGTAGAGTTCAAAGTAAATATGAAGGGGTAATACCCTTTCGTTATTGTATTCAGTTTGTATATCTGCTGATCTCTAATACCATGAAGCTCTATCGGATTTCTCACAAGCTTAGCTTAGCTTAGCTTAATGTGATGGAAAAGCTATGCTCGTGTTGTCTTCAGGATAGAAAATAACCAGAACTCGAAATGGTTAAAAGGAGAGGGCCAAAAATTAACCCGACGGATGAAATTCCGTTTTTTGTTTGTCTTCAAGGTAGCCAATAGGCAAAATTTCCTGCCTTCATAGGAGGTGCAGAAGGTACGTACGTGTTCCGGATCGTTTTATATGAATGTTCTTTTCCAAGTATTCTGCTTTAAAAATCTCGGTACTTTCCATTTCTAACTCATCATCGGATCCTCTTTACTTCTTTTGACGTGCTTTTAAAAAAAATATATTATTTTTTTGTTTTGATAGGCTGATGTTTTTTAAAAATATTGTTTTAATATATTTCTATATAAAAATCATTCTAAAAAGTAACTATTATTATAATTTTAAATGCTATGCACAGCAATTTGTTGTACTTTGGTCGTAAAGAGATGTCTAGAATCTTTTCATATGAATGTTTTTTTTTCAGTGTTGTGCTTTTAAAATTTTTGTGACTTTCATTTCTACCCCATCATAAGATCTGAACGAGTAACATAAGTGAATTTTTTCCTTTAAATTTAAAAGCTAAAAAAATATAATAGAAAGATTATATTAAGAAGAGAGAGCAGTGAGTAGGGAGAAAATTTCGATCAACAATACCAGCAAATGGAATCTCCTATAATAAGAAATTAATATATATAAAAATTATATAGTTAAATCAATGGGTTCGGGAGATGTAGTGTAGATTTGTCGTTTAAAAATGTGTTTTAAAATTAATCTTGTATTGAGATGGTTGAGGGGAATATATTTCAACATGACCTTGCGAAAGAGTGAATTGCCCAGCTTGTCTAATAAAAACTCTAACGATATAAATGGAGGGCCCTTGTAGATATAATAGATAGTAAAGGGACTCAAATCTCAATACATCAAATAAACAATATAGGGGCTCAATCAATCAAAGTAGCATAGTACAGGGATGATACTGTAATTGGCCCAGATAAATGATGCTTGACTAAAATTGCTATGTAAGCAAAGAGGCCTCTGCATAGGAGACGTGCACTAGCCAATCAAATGCACCAAAACACCCAACTCACCCTGTTTCTTCTTCTTCTTTCAAAAAAACAAAAAACAAAACGCCTCCTAGATTTCAGACCAAAAACCGCAAACACACAGAGAAATCAGTTCAATTCAACAGAATAGAAGAGAAGAGGAAGAAGGAAATATAGCAATAGCACTACTACTACTTGTGTCAAAATAATAAGATTCTTCTTGTATAAACGACATCGAAACAATGCATTCGTTCGTATACAGAGCGAACGTGTTGCTAACGTTCGCCCTCACTATACTGGCGTTAATGTGTGTCATCGCCTCTTTCTCCGACAACTTCAATTTTCCTTCTCCTTCTGCCGAAATCCAGGTTTCTTTCTTATTCTGTTGATTCATTGCTGTTTGGTGGATCTAATTCCATCTTTGAAATCATGTTTTTTTTTGCCTTTCCATTTCGGGTTTTGTAGATAGTGAAATTCAATGGGTTTCAAAAGAAGCCACCCGGAAACGATGAGGTAATTGATTCTTTCTTTACCTTTTTTTTTGTTTTGTTTTTTTAAGAGTTTGAACTGTATAAATTGATGGGATTAACAATAATTTGTGCTTATTATTATTATTTAAATTTTTAAGTGGAATCTCTTATTAAAAAGAGCTACTGTTGCTAAATATAAAAAGCTACGTGGATTTTTAAAAGGTGGATAAATTTGTTTATGAGCAGGTTTCAAATTCTAGGTTGAATGGATTTTTTTTTATTAAAGTTTAAAATTTGTTTTTATTTATTTGTTGAATTGGGTTTTTAGTATTTCTATGATATGTAGCTCAAGTGTATATATTTATTTTTTGGTTAATATTGTAAGTATTGTTCTTAGAGGTTTGCATTCTCCTTATTGGTTTGATCTTCTGTTTGTTAGGGTGCTCAGGTTTTAGTATGTCTGACTGATTCCAATAACTAAAGATATTGTCTTGGTTTTCACTTTCTGAAAAAATCCTATTGTCAAAAGATTCACTTAGGTAGATATTTCAAAAATTGAGTAGAACAATTTGGTCTCTCCCACATGCTGGTTTAGACTTGATTTTGCCTCTCACAATTGTTGACATTCATGAACATTGTAATTGCTAAATCTAAAAAAATAAAATTGTTTTCAGCTTATAAGATGACCTGGCCATGCATCTTTGTTGTTGAGGAACTTAGTCCCAAAGGCTTTTGATGTTAACTTCACGGGTGTCCCAAACACCCCACAGACATTTTTTTTTGGTTATCCTTTGTGTTTCCTTTATGGACATCCTGCTTTCAACCTGCATTTTTTCTCCTCTGTGTGAGAGAGAGAGAGAGAGATTCAATATTTGGGGTAAATTCTCCTTCTTGACTATAAAATCCCATGGAGGAAATTGCCAAATCAGTCTCATCATTGGTCAAAAGTCATATCTCGGAAATATTTCATGTATGTACTATCTACTTTGCTGAAATTGATCATAATATGCTAAATTTTGCAGAAAATTCTGATAGTATTAAAAATCATTCAATACAAAATTGAAGTAGTTTACAACTTGATACATGAACGTTTAGGTTAAAATGGTATTAGAACAGAACTTCTGTAATCAGTGTTACATCTTTTAACTTTTCAGCTTATATATTGGATTTGGCCTATTACAATTCCGTCTTTTTTCTGCTTCAAGAAATTCATATCAAAAGTTGATCATTACTTTCATCATGCTAGAATTTTAGTTATTGGTTGAATAAGTGCCAAAAACATACACTAGGGGAAGTGATGACCTTGTACCTATTAACCACTGAGTTAATATGCGATCAGCTTCTTGGCTTTTCTGTGGCTATGCATGTTTTTAAGATAGAAGGAATTTTGATTGAAATAACTTCTTATAGAGTGATGCTTGTAAGTTTGCAAGATGGTGGAATTTCTTTTTCCAGAAGACAGGCCTGCTTGATAATGTTGATATTTCTTTCTTCACCGTTCATCTTAACTGTTTTAAGATAATGTATGTTGTCAAACCATCTTCCATTTTTTATGCATTAGTGTAGATGCAGGCACTTTATTCTGGACTACTTGATAAGCTAGCAATAATTCACTGCCCATCATTTAATGCAGGTCAGCCTGACCATGAATATAACAGCTGATTTACAGTCACTGTTTACATGGAACACAAAGCAGGTACGAAATTTGAAATAGGAGTATATTTGTTTTTCCTCAGTGATAGGTGTTATAGTCTTTTCATTTCAGAGCTGTAAATATTTAACCCTCATGCCAAGGCAAGCCATCTGGTTGTTTCATGAGTGTAATCCGAGTAGTGAGAACATTTCATTTACTGAACCAATCGCTCTCTATTATAGTTTCCATGTTCTGACAAATTGAGTTTTGGATGCCCTATGACAATTTGGAAATCCAATGTAAAACTTCTTATGTTACATAGTTGGGACATTGCTGGGATGAATGACTTGAATTTTAAACTGACTTGTTTATAATTAAAAAACAAATCTTTTTTATTCCTTGGTCATGTGCACGAGGGATTTTGAATTGATGGGGCACCTAAATGTATTGGTATTGTTCAATGCTTATTCAAGTATATAATGATGACATAATAGCCAATTCAAACATGTAATAATAATGAACTTGTCATTTATTGCAGCTTTTCATATTTGTAGCGGCTGAGTATGAAACTCCACAGAATTCATTGAACCAGGTACTCTAGGTGCTTGAAATTAGAAGAATGTTCTTTTCCATTTTGGTTCTCATCTTTCACACGTTGAACTTTAAATTTTTAAAAATTTACGAGGTGTGCTTGGAGCTGGATCAGTTTCCCTTTCCATTTTCCCTGTTACACGTACAGGCACTAGACAAGCCTCTTGAGGCATCTGTATTTCATGTCCTCAAATGCCAGGGTCAACTGCATAAGACTATGTTCACTACTTAAATGTTTTTGAATGTCTTGTGATAGGTGTCTCTTTGGGACGCTATTATACCTGCCAAAGAGAATGCAAAGTTTTGGATCCAGACCAAGAACAAGTACCGCTTTGTTGATCAGGTACCATCCGCATGGAGTGATTTCTTTTCATTTCATTGCGCATTCACACCCGTGCGCCACCTCATGTGCTGCTACTGCTATGTTTCAGAACTAAACATTATTTTTCCTTGTGCAGGGAAGCAATCTTCGCGGTAAAGAATTCAATCTAACGTTGCACTGGCATGTCATGCCTAAGACTGGCAAGATGTTTGCTGACAAACTGGTCTTGTCTGGATTCCGCTTACCTGAGGAGCATAGGCGAGGATAGGGCATCTTTGGTGAATTTTTTTGCTTTAACTTTAGCCATTATATGGGATGATAAAGGTCAGCTAAATTAAGAAAACAACAGATGGGGAAAAAGTTTCATGACTGAGGTGGGAATGGGGACGACAGAGAAATTTGAGCACTTGGGTTTATATTTTGGTCGCGTTGGATTCTGTCTTTGGTTATGGGTGTTTCCTTCACCACTTGTCTATTAAGTGCGCCGTAAAACCCCATAATCTCTGTTAGCTGTGGAGAGATCGCCAATCAATAATTTTGTTTAAAGAATGGAGACCTGTGAACGCATTGTTGAAATTGAATCGATGCTAACATTTCTAATTGATCAAACGAGTTGAACAACCAGAAATCAAAATCCAACATGGGAAGGCTTGAAGCCCAATTACCACCTGCTAGCTGAGTATTCCACCACTAAATCAATTTCTTTCACTTTGTGCTCCTCTTTATTTTGCCTGCAAAACATAATTTGACATTTGAGGTCTGTTTTTTTCTCTTAAAAACACATCTGTTTGTTCTCGTTTCACCTTTTCATCAGTTCAATAAATTCTCTTAACCATGGCCAATTATTTTAGAATGTGGGGACATTTTACAAGAGTGTTGGTCTTTTGGGCTTTACCAATCTTCCATCAGATGATATTTAGCCCCAATTCTTCATTTCGTATGTATCTAATTTTATTTCTCAAATCAATTTTGATTTGGAATCTTTCTATAATAATAAGCATGAGTGTTGAAATTGAGACAGGAGATGGATATCTATTTTGAAGTCGTAAATATTAGTTTTTATAGTGTTTTTCGTTTAAAAGTATATTAAAATAATATTTTTTTTAATTTTAGATATTAACATGTAAAAATGATAAAAAATATTAATTGAAAACTTCTAAAAATTTTCAAAAATTTTAGAAAATAAAATCTAACCCTTCTCTCAATCAACCCAAAGAATTCAACGACGCATATGTCCAAATTGTTTTCTTCAAAGGGCTTATAATCCAATTCCATTGTAAAAAGCTGGAGTCCTCCAGCTTTGCAAGTTACAAATATCAACCAGTTACCAATTAGTGCAATAAACAAAACTAATTCTCATATTTATTTACTTGGCTTCAAGCAAAAATTACAACACATGACTTTCCTTGTTGATTTACATAGCTCGATAGGGCCTCAGAATTGAGTTACATATATGTGGAGTTAGCTCATACATTTCCCTGTCATTTCTTCTATTTTCCTTTCTATAAAAGGAGTGCTACGAAGCAATTCTGACATGCATGGAATATCCACAATGAATAGACTCAAATAAATATAACGTAACAAGGAATGAAATCAGAAATTTATACGAGCCTTGGGATTTCTATGGTTGATTATGCCTGGAAAAGACTATTGTGGAGGCACGAGATACCATAAACAAGCACTGCAGTTACGTGCAGACCCCTTGACAATAATTAAACAAGTCTGATAATGATGCACAGATTCATATACAGATGAAGTTGACAGAGAGGATACTCACAGATGAAGCCTTTGCACTTGGCAGTATATACTGAAAAACATCAGCACATTGTTCCTTGGTCTGATAATCTCCACGACTAGTATTTTTGTGAGTGGCTAGATCATCATCATCATTAGAAGAATCAGATCGAATGTTGAGACCATATAAGCAGAAAAAACACTGATCCAAAGCATTATCAATTAGTAACTCAAGTTTCTCCCTTTCATCTTCATTAAGTTCATCGATACATTGTATCGGCTTGTCTCCTTTGCTCTTGCCCTCATCACCGCTTCTGCATTCTACACTTGCACTGTCGTTCTCCAGCCCTGCAGGAGATGATATAACTCCGTAAGAAATTCCCTCCAAAACCATCATTCGCAGGAGCACTTATTTCATCCAATTCAGCTGCACCCATCTCCACTCCCAATGTATTTGATATTGGCTCAACTTTAGATGTTTTGTTCGGGAAATAAAGCTCTTCATCATGTTGAATTGCTTTATTGCAAATTTAAGAAATGTTCCTTCCTCCCCTTCGCCACCCTCACCAGCACAGCAGAGACCATGCTCAGCAAGTAAGTCATGGATTGCAACAATCAATTCAACCTAGGATTGGAAGTAAGAAATTCAAGAAAAATCTATGAGAAGAAGAAAGACGAGAATGATTAATGATGCACTCACATCCAATGTTTCTGATTTTTCATTAAAAAGTACAGCTTGGTTTTTAACAGGAATGGTAAGGACAAGATGTTGAAGCTTGCAGAACGCAATGCCTGCGTAAACAAAGCTGCAACTTTGCTTTTCTTCCATTTCATCAGCAATCAATTGGCTCAGAAGATTTCTTAGGGAAGTAATTTGCAACATGACACATGACTGCCAGCAACAAAAGTCCTGAATATCGCCGATGCTGCCAGTGGGAATGATTTTGCCGTTCTTCAAGCACGATATGTAACAGTGGAAAGAATGATGACCATGCAACAGGCAGAACCCAAAAAAAGAGTAATACTCAAAATAACAGAATCATATGATTCCGCCTTAACTAGAGATGGTGACCCGAACCCGAAAAATACTGATCCAAACCGACATGAACGAGTAAGATTATTTTTTCCTTGTTCAGGTTAGGGATAGGTTCGGTACTACCCGACCCGAACTACATAAAAAAAACACCTTAAAATTTAAAAGACTTACATTTTGTACCAAGAGATATATATGTTGAAAATTTAGGTTTCCAATCTGCTCCAGCCTTCACCAGTCACCCGTCTCTCGCTCTCTGCCTCTTCCTCTCACTCTCTTCTCCAATCTCCGCGTCTCCGGCCAGCAGCAGATGTCGGCAGCAACACTAGCAGGCAGCAGCTGAGTTATCTTGTCTCCCCGAAGATGCTAAAAGTCCTGTGAGTTCCATTGAACAAATTTCGTGCTTGATATGGCTTGAAGAGTTCTCATGCTTGATATGGCTGCTTGTTTTACATTAGTTCTTTGCTCACACTTGTTTTGGAAGTTGGTTTTGCATTCTGCAAAAGATTGATGGTTGTGACTGCCTTTAAAAAAAAAAAACAATTATGATTGTATATTTGGTTTATTATCAGTATAAATGTGTTCTGGCTTGAATATAGTTTCCGTTCGATTGGTAAGTATTTGCTCAGTGCTGATTTTATGTTTTTGTTAGGTTTTGCAATGTCCTTATTTTTGTGCTTAATGTTGTATCAAAGTTTTGGAGGTCGGGTAGGGATGTCCAATGGATATCCAAAACCTAATCGGGTCGGTTTGATTAATACCCAATAGGTTCGGCTAAAAAAACCTACCATAGTTGCTAACCATTGCCATTCCTAGGGCGAAATGATATTACTATTATGGTCTTACTAATAAGACCACTAAAACAATTGTGGTTTATCCTTCATTATACACCGTTTAGTTCCTTTCCACTCTATTGCAGACCCAATTGATGGATTCAACTCTCCACTTTCTATAGATTGCTGGCTTCAATTTACTGCCATGCTTTCACATCTGCTGCTTGTGCTCTGCATTGTTGGGTTTAGTCGCAGCATCAACAGCAGCCCAGGTTTCGGAAATGGAGGAGGAGACGACAGGAAGGTTTTGATTGTAGGGGAGGAACTGTGGAAGCAAACTATTCCTTTGCAACTGGGTTCTCGAGTTTACGAGCTGCAAGGGCTTAAATCACATACTTGGTATGAAGTGAAGATATCGTATCCAGCTTCTGTATGTATATTTTCCTTTTCTTTTAGGTTGGTTTTTTTCATGATTCTGATTCTGATTGTGAGTCGTTGATTTCCAATTTGTTGAATAATAGATACCTGCTAGCTTTACTATACAATTGAAGAAAGATGATTCTGACCCCGGAATGAACCGGGTTGCAAGAAGATTGTTAAATACTGAGAAACTGATTTTCAAGACTGATGTTATTCTTGATAGCAATCAGGTTGGTTGGTTTTTCTAATACATTTTTTCACTCTTACATCATGATCTGATTAGGAGGGTGGTTTTTCTTGTTCTTTTTTTCTTTTTTTCATGCAGAGTAAATTGTGTGTTTTGGTGAGGGTGGAGCCAGAGGGAGTAGTGGCAATACCAAATGTAGAGGAGAGGAAAGACATCACATTCAATATAGGCAAGGCAAATTAGATTCATGTAATCTGCATAATGATAAAATTCTCTATTTTGAGTGTTTGTTTTTGCTCTTTGAAATTTGAATATGAGTGGCACCGCATGTTCACTGCATTTTAATAGAAGTCTGCTTCATATGACAACTCCTGGAATTATTGTCTATTGTTGCCTCGGAATTTCATTAAGCTAACTGGTTTCTCATTTGTTAGTTTCTTCGTTTATAATTGATGATTGTGACCCTTTTTTAAGTTCACATGGATTCTTGTTTTTTTTTTTCACCTTTCTTGTCAATCTATCTATCTTGCCAATCTTGGGGTTTCATCTGTGACATTTTTTAGGCAACCATTGTATTTGCAGTGGTGGTAGTGTCACTTTATGTGTCATTTCAATCTGCAAACTTTTTTTGTTATATCGCTTTAAGGAAGCAAGTTCACATTGCATTTTGCTAATGCCACCAGCATAACAATATTGATTTCTGATGAAGTCGTAAAAAACTTCAGATATAAATTGGGCTTTTCATGGCTGTGTTTTGGGCTGGTGACTGGTTTTGAATATAGGTTTTTACCTCTGATTTGGGTTGTACCTGAAAAACAAATCCTCTTTGGATATAGGACACTACGATGCTTAAGTGTAAGTGTAAGTGTAGTTGTCCTCGATGTTTAAGTTAGCAGGTGTAGGAGGAGAAGTAATGTATGAGAGAATGTATGTGTTCTTAACTTGTTCAAGAATGGATTGTCCATTTTTTTTTCTATTTACCTAGTGAGCTAGGGTATTTATAGACCTTGGTTACCTTACCTCATAAGGTGAGCATGGAGACTGCTGTTATTGTTACCTTAGGGCAAATGGAGTTGCAGTACAATTGATTGGTGGAGAGAATGGAGCTGACAATTGGTTGTAGACAGAATGTAGTGTTTGACTTTGTCATTGATGGAGAGATTGGTGATTGCTGGTGCCATATGAGCAGGAAATAACCATTGGTGAGAGAGGTGATACATGCTCTGCATGGAAAATTTTGTGTGCATGCCGCTGCATTCCGACTTCTCAAAACTTGAAAATACCTTGAGGTGTATGCCCGAGTTTGGTATTGGATATCCTGGTGGTGAGAAAGGGTGAGAGGGGGAGAGAAAGTGTGTGAGAAGAGGAGAGAGAGAATGTGGGTGAGAGAAAATGTGTGGGAGAGAGAAGGAAAGAGAGGGGGTGAGAGAGGAGAGGGAGAGAGGAGAGAGTGGTCGTTCAGGCCAGGAAATCCTATCACAACCAGTAATTTAATAGTATTTTCTTAAAGAAATTCCTGCACCATCAACTTCTTAGGGCCTTCTGAACAGACCTAAGTTGATTTGTTATTCATAACAGTTTTCAATTTGTTCCAAGATAAGCAATTTTGAGTGATATTTGGAGTTGGTTCGAAATTGCTAGATTTCTTCTAAGACAACTGGTTATCCTTGGGTTTCATTGGCTTTCTTTACTTCGTTGTTGTATCTTTTCACAAGATGTCAACAAGCTTCTCTTTTTACAATAGCAGCTTCCTTGTTTCGTTTTCTATTTCCATTGCTATCCAGACGTGTTACCCATTAGTTAACTGAGATTGTGCTTTTTTCATTGCAAGAATTGTTGGGTGTTATGTTTCTTGATTCCTAATGTTGCCATAAAGCCAAGGTATCCTTTACAGATACTGCATGAAATTTGTTATGTTTCATCGCTCTATATTGTGAAGCTTATGTTTCAACCATAATGCTTATGCTCTCACAATTTCACGTATAAAGACATGTTACATATTACACTGACCAATAACTCTTTTTTCTATCCTTTCCATATTCTTAATATTTCTTTTGTATGACAGTTTGTGATGAACTATTATTGGGAATCCCACACAAGGCTTGGTGGGTAGTAGTCTTGGTAGTGCTCTGTTTGGGAGTGGCATTCATCATTCCTCATTTTCTTCCATCGTGTCTACTGCTGAGGGATAGAAGGCGAGAGACATTGAATCAGAGTGTTTCCAAAGAATCTTGATTTCAGAATCATTACCTGTGTTACGTTTTGCAAGAGGTAACGGATATCCTCTAGTGGCGTGTTCACTGCTTTTGATGTAAAAGTGTCAGTCATTTGCTTGTTTTTGGTCAGTAGGAATAGGAGATTAACATGTCATGCATGACCTTGTTGTGTAGTTTTTCTCGGTTGATGTTTTCATTATTCGGCCAGTAATAGTTTGAGCAGACAATCTCCCCCGTAAATCCTATTTGTTGTTGGAAGTTTAGCATGACCTCTGGTACTGTCCTATTGAATATTTCAATTCGTTTCATTGGAGTTCTGATGCATCTGTGAGGTTCCTTGGGGAAATTTTGATTGGATGTCATGAACTTTCCACAATGTACATGCCTCCTCTCAACCATGAAGCATATAATGCTCACAAGACGCTCCTCCAGCAAGGTGGTCAGTAATTTCTCCTGCTTTTGCATTTGCAATGGACAGAGCACTTTGTTCTTGCTTCCGTTAGTCTCCTTTTCTTTCAGGAAACATTAGGCCTCCATTAGATAACTTTTCTTTTATGACTTCTCATGTTTCTGAAACTTGTGAAGCATTTGAACATTGTCATCCGTTTGTCAGGTTGGAGATGGGGATAAAAAGAATTTAGTTAGAACTTCAAGTTGTAGGCATTTTGGCAAAATGCTTACAACTTGCAGTTTTAAATCATGGTGTTTTTTTTAAGCAAATGACTATTCTCGAGACTAGTTGGTGCAGTCTTCCTTCGGGTATAGCAACCCAAAATGTTCATAGAGAGACGTTCTGTGGTTTGATGCAGAATGGTCATTCTATAGCAATGCAGAAAGACGCCACTTTGATCTCTCGTTATTTTAGGTCCAAGAGGCTGCCACCCAAAGTGGGTTTTCGCTTTTGTACACAGATTGAGAGAGAGAGAGAGAGAGAGAGAGAGAGAGAGAGCAAGATCTACACGATGCAGCTTGTTTTTTAGATAAAACTTGATTATTTCCTGTTATTACAAACAGAAGTGAGATTTATTGACACACCAAAATCATCAGCTGCAAATTAAAAGAGGAGAGCATCACAACAACGTAATAAGAAACTGACAACCAAATCACATTAACCCAGGCAAACCCACACCTCTTTCAATTAATTAAGAAGTTTGAGTGTGACTAGATTCTTGAACCTTCTGTTGCACATTCTGACCACACTCTTTAGCTCTATCCTTCATATCCTTGGCCGTTTCTGCTATCCTCCCTCTAGCATAATCCAGCTTATCAGCACCAGGTGGATGCTTACCAGTCACATAGTTATATATCCACAGCGATACCATTATAGCAGCCAAGCCACACCCACTCGAGAAAAAGAACCCAGAAGTGACCAGGAAAACAACAATCGCTGCCGGGACTAAAATTGGACTGGACAGCACCAGAACTGGTGTGGCCACGACCAAGGCTATAACTGTCCCAGTCAAAGTTAACCCGGACAACACCAACAGTGCTGCACCTATTGTCCCTGCAGTCATAAACTTCACCGCCTTGCGTGAAGTTGGTTGTCCTGAAGATGGCTCGTACATCGACATGGGCCTTGATCGATGAGGCATGACTTCCTTTCGTGAGCGACACACACAGCAATGACTGGGAAAATAAGAGCATACGTTTTCCCCCCCTTACTATGATGATGTTGTGTTGGGTGTCGGGTATTATAGGGAGGCAGAGATAAGAAACGTGGCAGGGTCTGAAGGTGTATCACCTCGTGAAGTGTACTAAAGTGTAAGGTGGCGCCTTGAAGATGGTGCGGGGATGGTAGGCGGTCCGAGGTGGTGTGGAGTGGATAGTCTCGTGGCGTTTGTTCGGGGAAGGGGCAGCTTTGCATGTAATGTGAAATTCAAGAATGCCTGACACGTCTCAGAGGGAGTGGCTAAGTATTGAAGTTTTTGAGGAGTCCAGTCTGGCCCATGGACTTTCAGCTGTCCAGTATTTTTTTTGGAGTTCTATTGATTTATCCAATAGCCTAGCAGCTAAACACCCCATCCCCAGCCCGTACATTACATTAATTTAAATTAATTGTAAACATAATAGAAATAAACGTGAGAAATTATAGTTTTAAGCATCAGTGTATATGATTTTATCATGGTTTCCTCCTCCTATTATTATTATTATTATTCACAAATTCAAGTTTTATTATTATTATTATTATTATTATGAAGGTTATTATATTGATTTAATTAAATCACGAAACAATCATGTGATGTATTTGCTTCATCTATTTATAATAAAATTTCTTCACCATAAAAAAATCATATGAATCATAACACACACATAAGAGTGAACATATACTCGTATAGAATTATGAGTTTCATTTCCATCGGTATTAATTAAACAATTAAAATAATAGGGGTGTTTTTAAGTCAACATCATTGCTTATAAACACTGAAGTCACTTTTTTTTTTCTTTTTAAATTTTTTTAATTTTTTTGTTGATTTTTTTTATTTAATCCTTTTATGGTCAAATTTCATGAGTTAAAATTTTAGAATGTAGTAAAAGGGACAAAATTAAAAGACAGGGAACGAAATATAAAACATGAAGAAAATACATAGCATAAACTTGTTTTAGAATTTTCACAATCTTGAAGCTTTTAAAAATTTTTATTTTAGTTCAAAAGTTTATTTTATTTATTTTCAGTCCATAAACTTGAGAAATGAGAGAAAAACTTGTTAATTAATAATGAAAAAGAGAGAAAATTGTCAATTCACCACATTCTCGTCACCAAAAATCACTAGATTTTTATTCTCAAGAGAAGTTCAATAGACATAAGCTTTCTCTCTAAACATGACGGAAAAAATAGATTGACTTCTATTTAATTTATTTTAATT
>Ga0325411_1000653_pt1 | contig 36829 bp, 22 predicted proteins | sample PopdelMetagenome_13_FD_206181 | JGI IMG/M metagenome (GOLD analysis project Ga0325411, IMG submission 206181) | Populus deltoides microbial communities from Bellville, Georgia, United States - Xylem-PdIQD-R4 | ecosystem: Host-associated > Plants > Phyllosphere > Stem > Wood/Secondary xylem...
ATAAAAATTATAGTTGAAATTTATGTATAATAAAAAAACATGTATAAAATATTTGGTATTATATTCGAGAGTGTGGTTACGGTTGTTTTTAAAAGTGTTTTTTATTTAGAAATACATTAAAATAATATTTTTTTATTTTTTAAAAATTATTTTTGATATCAGCACATCAAAATGATCTAAAAACACTAAAAAAATATTAATTTGAAGCAAAGAAAAAAATTAAAAAATTTAAAATTTTTTAAAAGCGTTTTTGAAACGCAAAAACAAATATTATTAGAAATTTTAAGAAATTCAATTAGAAAAATAAAAAAAACTTTATAAAAATTATATTTCAAACTCAATTTTTTAAATAAAATATAATTTGATTTATTATAATACCTTCCTACGATCGTTTCACTACAAACGGAAAAGCTAACGGAAACAAAAGCAGCCTTAATTTGCTAGAAAGTGCTCCATTTTGCTGTGCACTGCGCTCTGGATCTCTGATCCTTTTCTCTTAAATAATCATGCAGTAACTAAACTACGGACATGCAGTGGGTTGAGTTAGTTTGAGCACTTTTATCATATATGATTATGATATTTGTTATCTCAAACCACTCTCTGACAAATAAAAATGTATTAGACATGCCATACAATTTTATTCTCTAGCGACCAACAAATTGCTGTCTTTCGAAAGCTGAATTTAAGGGGCTATATATATTAAGTTATCACCAGAGGATTTGCATGTCTCTTTCATAACAGTAAAGGGAAATGCATATACAGTAGTACTCAACAGCCCATCCTCGTAAGTTGGAGAAGGGTAACTGAGAAAGGTGATGCAGTGTCTGTGCGCCTGCTTGTGTTTTTCTGTGATCTGGCTTCTATTATTATCTGAATGACGAAATTCTAATTATCATTATTTTTTCCTGTTTTTCTTTTTTCATTTGCACTCGTGCAGGCTGTCCAAGCTCAAGGTTTGTCCAAGTCCTACATATTGATATTGACAATCTCTGCCGCTGCCTCGTTTCTATTTTTGAAGCAATAATGTTGGACCAGTCATTATTATATTAGAGAAAAACCAGCATTGGAAGTCAAAAGTTCTAGGTTTGATACCATTCATGTCACTCGGAGTACAAAAATACATACTGGTCCGGTACCATTCATGCCACTCGGGCACGAAAAAAATACACACATTGATTTTCTAACTTGAATGATATATTTCCCAGGAATTGTGATTTTTATCTATTTCAGCAAATGTATTTCAGCTCCTATCAAACAGAACCTTTTGTTTTTATCTGTTACAGTTTTCCCTATCCAACCGTTGTATTTAGGGAAAGAGATTGTGATCACGTCTCGGACTAGCTTCATTAGAATCATCCGTCTCATGCCAAGTTTCTTTCAGAATCTGCTGCTGCTCTAGCAGAGGGATCAAAAGCTCATCATGGAGAGGTGTTTTTGTAAGTGTATTATGACCGCATTTAAAGTTAAAAAACTTTTCTATGTCACGCATCTGACGAGCAGGCATGAATCCTTGTGTGGATTCGTATGATTGGGGCATAGTTTGAAAATCTAATCTTCATTCACTGGTATCCTCCTCAATGCCTGGACTGAGATTTCTGGAGTTTGACTTTTGTGCTATAAAATGGAGAACCACACGAAATGCATCGATCTATCTATAGTAGATTTAGTGGCTGTGTGGTATTGGGGATGCGGGTGAGCTAAGCCATAATTTTTATTGTTTAGTTATGCTTTTACTATTATTTTTCAATAGTAGGTCCCATCATTTATTGTGGCACAACTGCATGTTACAAGAAGCAGCAAGAGCTGCTTCTTGTGATGGGAAAATAGATGAAAAGTGGAGATGCTCCACTGTTCATATTCATGTTTAAAAATTAATGCAATACAATGATTTTGTTGCTGAAAAGCTTGAACCAGCACATGAAAGTCCGAAATACTTGGTATTTTTTTTAATTATTATGAGTAAAATTTATTTGTATTTATTACTTATATCATTATTTTATAAAATAATTATATCTAAAAAATAGAAATAATTCTACATCATAAATTAATAACAAATTTTTATCATCTGTGTCATATTTAGCATAAACAGTAATATTTAATATAAACATGATTTTATTTATAATGCCATGTAAACATGATTTTTTTATTAAAAACAATTAATGCAAAAGTTACATAACTTGTTATTATAGTTATAACCTAGCATTAAAGTTACAAGTTTGATGAATTAACTCAAATTAATTTAAAATATAAATTTTTGATTTAATTTTATTCTAATTTTAATTGATTCATAAATTAACATGTTTAATTGATTAATTTTAATTAAATTAATTTTTATCTAGTTAGATATAAAACTCAGGTCGGCTAGGTTTATCAAAGCTAAAAATACATTGAACCGGGTCCGACCCAACAAAATAAAAAAATATATTTTTATTTTTAATTGTGTTTTATTCAAAAAACTAGTGTTAAACATTATTCAATGACTATATAAATTAGACGGAAATCGCTTGATAACGCCGCATTTACAGAATTTGATCGCAATCTCAATTTTGTTCCTGATTATATTTTACCTGATGTTGTTGCGCTCTTAAGAAATTTATGAAAACTGTAGTCTTTATCGGATATATTTTATACGTGATGGAATTGTGGATAGTTTAATGAAATAATAAAAAATATTTTACATAAAGTATTATTTATTTCATGATGTAATAGCAATAGTTAAATCTACAATATTTAAATTAAAAACTATCAATATGAATATATATTTTTTAAAATTATTTTATAACCTCAATTTTAAAAACATTCTTAACCAAATACATTAAACTAATTTTTATTCAACCTCAATTTCAATCACAGTTTTAATTAAATATCTATTTTTTTAAACTAATCTCAACTAAAATTATTTTTTATAAAATAATTTTTTTAAAAATTATAATCATAATAATTACCGCAATATCAAATACGTTCCAGTAAACTCATGCCCGGTGGCTATCGAATCTTCCAAACAAATTAGCATACATCAGTGTCTGAGGGGGAACGCTAAGTCCTGGGCCCATAGAGTTGTAGTCCTTGTTGCGTGGGATATTTCTCCAGCTAAAAAGGACCTTTAAGGACGTGAATCCTTGGTTGCTGAAGGTGGTATTTGTAACGTTGTGTAAACCACCGCGTTTTTTTTTAATTTTTTAATTTAAAATAATTTTTTTAATGTTTTTAGATTATTTTAATATATTAATGTTAAAAATAATTTTAAAAAAATAAAAATAATTTTATTTTAATATATTTCTAAAAAAAAATACTTTAAATTAACCTAAACAAATGATACCCCTACAATTAGACCAGGCCAAATATTATGGCGTTTTACAAAGATGTGACTTGGACAACAGGATATACAAATCGACCTTCCTTCTAAAAGTAAAAGACTTAGAAACTGGTATAGTCGTGGTTAGTTCTTAAATAATTTTTTGTATTGAAATATATGTTAATGATATTATTTTAATTTTTAAAAATTATTTTTGATATTAGTATATTAAAATAATTCAAAACATATAAAATATATTAAATTTTAATAAAAAAATTAAAATTTTTAAAAACACGACTTACACCAAATTACCAAACATTTTATTTTTTCAGGCTTTAATAGCAGGCCAGCATTTATTTCTATATTTTGTTCGTGCTTGGTGATAACCATGCACTAGGAGTCACAGAGATCAAGCCTTGTATCATGTTTCCTGAGAACGAAAATAACTTATCGAGCTAGAAATATATAAGAACACGTGAGAGGATTGATGATGAGTGTTTATATATATATATAACCTCTGTTGTTGTTATATTTCAAATAATTTTTTTAAAAGTTAATTTTTTAATTTTAAATTAAAATAAAAAATTATTTTAATATATTTTTAAATAAAAAATACTTTAAAAAAGAAATACTAATTCTCTTAATCTTCTTATAAAGTATAAACCCTAAGGTAACCAAAATAAGTTTTTGACCAAGTCAAAGTAAATCCGGAGAAGGCTTGTTTTAGAGCCTGTTTGTTTCTATATTTTAAAAGTGTTTTTGATAAAATTTAAAATTTTTTTATTTTTTTATTAACTTTAAATTAATATGTTTTTAGTGTTTTCAAATTATTTTAACATGCTGATGTCAAAAATGATTTTTAAAAAATAAAAAAAATCATTGACATGTATTTTAGGACAAAAAATTATTTGAAAAACAACCACAACTACACTGTCAAACACACTGTTACAGGAGGGTTACAGAGTCATTAGCTACCCTGCATTAAGTAGACTTGTATTACCAAGAAAATATGCACATAATATTGGAAAATGTGCCCAAGTGATGATGTCCGTTGAAGTTTTGCTTTATAAGTGTTTTCTGCTTGAGAGAAACGTCGTCGTGTTTGAACTTTGTCGGCGTCATTTTCTTCCCATCCCTTTGGATTTTTCTCTCTTTGGGGTGACATCATTTTGGGCTTCTATGAGGTCATCCATACATAAGCAATCTTACTCGCCGTTCGAATGCTTGTTTGCTTTTTAAAAAATATTTTTTCAAGAATAAACTATTTTTTAATATATCAAAAAAGTCTTTTTCATATTCTTAAATAAATTCAAATTCAAATTCAAAATAATAACATATGAATAAAAACAAATAAATTAACCACTTGACCCAGTATACGCAAATATCATCCACGCGTTTTCATTACAAGAAAACATTTCATAGCGACAGCTGACATTCCTGACAAATGCAAGAGCACATGACTTTATCAACTACTCCGTTTTATCCCTTTTTTTCTTCTTTTGTTGCCAAGATGGAAATACCTGCAAGAGCCAGTGTAGTTTCTCAAGAATATACCTTCAGGCACATCATATAATTTAATTAAGAAATAACTAAAATTAAAATATTTAATATATATGCATTTAAATATATTTAATAATTTTTTTAAATATATTTTTATTTAATCAAATGATTATTCATATTAATAAAAAATAAAAAAAAATCATGAATTAAATAAAACTATGAAATTTAACTATAAAACAACTCAATATTGAATGACGAAACAAAAAAAAATTTAAAATCAATCTAATGTTGAATGAATAAATTAAAAAAAAATTAATTTAAAAATTTTTCTAGAGTAAATTCAACAAAGAACGACAAATAAATATAATTGAGATAACCCTGATTATTTTTAAAATTATTAAAAAACTCTATAGAAAGCAAATAAATAAAAAATTCAACCTCCAATTGAATAAATACTAAAGTCTAAAACTAAACAAAACATGAGCTTAAGAAAATAAAAATAAAAACCAAGAAAACCCGGATGAATCTTCTAAACTTGGATTAATCTTTAAAACTTATAATCTATGAAACCTTGTACCTAAATTTAATCAAGAAGCTCAATTCCAAATCAATTTTAAAAAAATTATTAAAATAAAAAAATAGAAATCAAAAGAATGTGGATCGAATTCAATATGAAAAAAAACCTAAGGATGATGAAATTGTAAATTTTTTTTTAAAAAAATTATCTTAATCAAAACAAATAGAAATAAAAAGAATGGGGACCAAATTTGAAAGATGATAAAATTGAAGGGTGATGAAATTAAAAAATAATTTTAATTTTATAAATTATTTTAAATAAAGTAAATAGTAATAAAAAAAATAAAGACCAAATCCAAAGGAATTAAAAATTGAAGGGCAACCCTGAAGGGTATAGCTCAACTGGTTAAGCTCTAGGTTTGCTTCCTAGAGGTCACCAGTTCGAGTCTTACAAACCTCAGGGTCACTGGAGGCTTACATGGTCGTTAACTTCAGGGCGCGCGGGATTAGTCGAGGTACGCCCAAACTAGCTTGGACACCCATGTTAATAAAAAAATTAAAAATTGAAGGGCTCTTTTTAAATTTTATAGGGGCAGGTATGGAAATCAAGAAAGAGAGAAAAAATAAAGGGAAAAAGGTCGTCGTCACCAAAACAGACAGCCGTTAGCCACACACATTACCTCATCATAGAGGGGACGCTGAACCATTTCAAACGTCATTGTAGAAGACGGTGTTTGGTCCTCGGACAGCTTCGCACGTGTTGGCCATGCATATATTAGTTATTTTTTTAATAATATTTATATTTATTAAATTGCAAAATTGTCCAAAAACCAACTAGATAATAAAAAAATAATCCAAGTGTAAATACAAAAATTACACCTGAACAACTTAATTTCAAGTACATGCAAGTTATTTTACTGAAAACACCCATTTATTAGTTTGGTATATGGTATCATCAAGTCATTTATCACGGTTTTACTTCTTGACGATGATGCCATTCAACACCTACCCCCATTATATATATAAAAGATACAAAGATTTCCTAGTCAATTTTGCAAGTTTCTCCCTACAAATGGCACCAATCCATTGGCCAAAGGACCAACTTTCTCTAAAGACAATATTCCAACTCCCTCTATTTATAGATAAGAAGATTAGATAGAGAACCTCACACACAGAGAAAGATCATTAGAGAACGGGTGACTTTACCTTTGAGAACACACACACTAGACTAACCAACATGAGAAGTCTCATTGTTTTTGTAGTTTTAGGAGCAGTATCACTATTGTTGCGTGGCTCTGAGGCAGTAGATTATCAGGTTGGAGACGGCACCGGTTGGAGAAGCCCTTCTAGCACCTCTTTCTACTCTGACTGGGCTTCAGGCAAAACCTTCGCTCTTGGTGACACTTTAAGTAAGTTGGCTTACACATACAAAACACCGATATTTATGCTCAATTGTTTATCTCTAATACTTTCTGTTAAATCCTGCTTTGATCTTTGAAGATTAAATCCAAGAATTATATGTTAATTAGCAGGTGAACTAGCATAACATGATATTTTTGTGCATATAATTTCCTTAAGATAATCTTTTTTGGTCAGTGCTCCGATATATATATTATACCTATTGAAATTGGTTTGAAGAAAAACGTAATCTCGATACTAAAACTAAATCAAGGGTACTTCAACTTCAATACTCCAATTTTCTCTCTCTGGGTTGCTTAAATTTAATTGGCAAAACTATTGCTTTGGCAGCATTCACATTCACTACAGGTGCACACGATGTGGCCAATGTCTCAAAGAGTGATTATGATAATTGCAACACAAGTCAAAACAATCTTTTGAGAACTGGACCAGCAATAATCACTCTCAATGTTACGGGTGAAATGTACTTTATTTGCACATTTGCTGGCCACTGTGCCGCGGGACAAAAATTAGCCATTACCGTAGCTGCAGGCAACACCCCCTCACCAGGGACATCACCTGAAACTCCATCTTCTTCACCGCCGCCGCCGCCGCCACCGCCGCCGCCACCCTCAGCCGCCTCAAGTCTTGTTGCTACCTTTGCTTTGATGTTCGTGTCCATTGCCATTAGTTTGATGTATTGCTTTTAGCCCATCCTGTAGCAATAATTTTCTAGTGTTCTGTCATATTGCTTCTATGTACTTTATCACTCATTTGAGGATATACTGATAGGCTTTTATCGCTTCTATGTACTTTATCACTCATTTGTTCTTTATATATCAAATATTATTTTAAGTATTAATTTGGTGATTCCACTAAATATGATGCCGCCCCATTATATTATTATAATAATTAACCTGCAGACCTAACCATATCTCCATTTTCAACAAGTTGCCTTGTGGTGAGTCTGGTGACCTAATCTTCCTTTGAGTTTACTTTAAACCGTTAATTAATCTAATTAATCAGGTACAGTGACCTCGTGGCAACTTTTCACCATTGGGCCAAATCCTCACCTAAAAAATGAAAGAGGCACGAGCTTCCTAGATCCAACGATTTTTTTTCAGAAAGAGAGACTTATATATTAATTTAAAAGGATGGGTTTCAACAAAAGTCAATAACTTGCAGCAGGTTTCTGCAAATAAGTACTGGTCAACGGGAGATTCAGCTCGTTTAATTGAATATATGTAGGCATTGAAAAACAAGGTATTCTATTACTAGAGTAAGAGGTTGAACAAAAACAAATGGAGATGAAATCGGATTATTTTTTTTGCAGTATTCTAGCGTATCGAGTTGAAGATTATAAGTTCTTGCCGAAGGTTTATATATAATTAATTTGGGCAACTCCCATGTCTGTCACATGGCTTGATTCGAAGGTGAATACAAAATTTAAGCTAATACTGATGTGTCTATATATAAAAAAGATTATAGATTGTGTTACAGAATTCAAAATATTTCACATTGTGCTATAAGTAATCAAGTTTTCTTGCATGTGAAAGCAAATGAAAGTGTGAACTCTCCTAGCAAAGAAAGATTCTGCAGAAATTGTCACCGAATCTTATTGACTAAATGCAGTCTTACTTCAAGAAATATTTTTGTTTTCTTTAATAAAAAACTTTTTATTTCCTTTCGGTTAATTAATTATCATGCAATGAAATTCCATGTCGACGTTAATTAAAATGTGGTGTGATTAAGAAAAGATGCTACTTATTTAATAGTTACTAGTTAGGCGTGTAGAATGGGATAGGTTAGCTAGCCCTGGCAAAAGTGACAAAAGTTACTAGTTAGGCGTGCACAATGTTGAACTTTCATGTTCTGGTCGTTTCTTACCAATTAAACGTCCCTCCTATTGGTGACCTTGAAAAAAGCATTATGGTTAGCGAATTACGAAAAAATACCATGTCTGTTGGAAAGAGTCTATAGTGTAATAAAGTGCCAACATTTTTTTATTTTTTACTCTCCCCTTTTCTTCCAAATTTTAGTTTTTCTTAAGTTTACCTTTGTTTTCTCATGAGAGACTAGAAACCGATTGTAGTAAACAATTGAGACAACAATGCTGTATTATAAAAAAAAAAATTGAATTAAAGAAGAAGTTAGAAGGTAATCAGTGAAATACTCTGGATCAAGAACACGTTTAACGTGGATTGCTACAATGAATTGATGTTTTTTTTCCTCCACAATGTAAGCAAAATGAAAGCGAAATTTAGGGTTAAATGGTCTTTCCATGATATTCAATTAACATTTTCAAATTAAAAAGGGTAGACCGGACTTTTTATATTTTTGCTGCACAATAGAATTAATAATTTACCATTAGAATAAAAAAAAATGCTCGGCTAGCAAGGACTTTTATTCAGTGTTTTGAAACCCGGCCCGGCCCGGCGGGTTGACCCGGGACCCGGCTGACCCGGAGCTGGAACCGGGACGGGTTGATGAAAAAATAGCATAATTAATGACCCAGTGTGACCCGGCTGACCCGGTGGGTTGACCCAGCAAAACCCGGTCAAAAACCGGGTTGCAACCTGTTGACTTTTGTTTTTTTTTTTACTAAAACGATGCTGTTTTGAATTTTTTAAAATAGGAATTGACCCGGCCGACCCGGTCAAAACCCAGAACTCGGGTCTTGGACCGGGCCGGGTTTAAAAACTTTGCTTTTATGGTTTTTTTTATTTTTTTCTAAACAGTTAAAAGACTAAACTGTCATTAAAAGAGAAAAAAACTAAACATGTTCGAATGAAGGGTGTCATAACCCAATTCTGGGTTATTCCCCGAAAATTCAATTTTTTCATTTTTTTTTCAAAATCAAAATCAAAAAAATAAAATAAAGGCTGGCAATGTGGAGAAAAGCAAGTCGGGAAATCAAACTGCAATTTTTGGAGGAGATTCAAGGATAATTGTACCCTATTATGCCCAAAAATGAAGGAAAAAATGCAAATTTAAGGTTAAATTAAATGATTATTGGACGAATTTGCATAAAAATTAAGTCCAAGGACATAATTAAATTTTTAATAGGCCAATTTGATTTAATCATGGGCCAAATTAAATTTTAATTATATTTAAGAATTAATTTGGATCCAATTAAAGGATTTAATTAAGTACAAGGACTTAATTATACTTTAAATGGGTCAAATTAATTTTATTTGGGGCTTAATTGGTGAAAAATTAAGTTTGAGGGCCTAATTTGGGCTTAATTGAGAAGATTAGAATTTTAAGAGATCAAATTTAATTTTTACCAAGTTAATTGATTGAAATTAGGGGACAAATTGCAAGAAAAATGAAGTTTTGGGGTCAATTAGGGATTAAATTGAAGAAATTCGCAGCCAGGGACCAATTTGCAAAAGGCGCCAGACTATAGGGATCTAATTGACAAAAACCGGGGACTAAATTGAATAAATTGAAAGTTTAATTGTCAATTAGGGGTTAAATTGCAAAAATCCGAGACCAGAGACTAAAGTGCAAAGGGTGCGTAAATCCAGGGTTCCAATTGAAATTCGGCAAGGGTGTAATTACACTAAATTAAAAGTTTAGGTCAATTAGGGGTATAATTGCATAAAAGTGAAAGTTGGAGGACTGCTTTGAACTTCGAAGAAATCCCTATTTAAAACCTAAAACAGCGTCGTTTTGAGTTAAAAAAAAGAGGGACTAGATGACGCGTCGTTTGGTCAATATTCACTATCTTCTTTATTTTTCTGGAAAAACTGGTCCACTCACCTCTTTTGCAGGTGCATTTAATGCACTTAACGTCCACCAAATTTGCCAAACCGTGCACGAAACTGATCACCAGACATCCCTCTATGTCTGGGTATGGTTGTCACCGGCTCATTGGCACATAAACGGACGTGGCACCACTCCAAAGAGGTGGATTTGATGGCCTGAGGAGGAGAAAATCAGGTCCAAAATCGGAGAAAAACCAGCCACCTCCCCTGTTTTTCTTCTTTTTCTGTCGTCTCTCTCTCTCTCTCTCTCTCTCTCTCTCTCCTTTCTCCTTCTCAACTGTGCCTTCAGCCGCCACCACCACTGTCACCGCCAGCTGGACAACCATCCTCTCCACCACACTTCTCCCTCTCCACTGATGCTTCTCCTTTTTTCTCCACAACGGCAGCAGCTTATCAGTACCACCATTTTTGTTTTCTTCCTTCTCTAGCACCGGCAGCAGCAACATCAGCGCCGACCTCCACCTCCACAATCGGCTTTACTACCATAATTTCCATCAACCCAGCTCCTCATCAGTGGCAGAGCAGCCACCGTGACCTTCTCTCTCTTCTCCTTCCAGCTTTTCTCTCTCCTCTGCAGCCTTTTCTTCTTCCTCCCACAGCCGACTCCGGCCACCATCACCTCAGCCGACGCCCCCTGAGCCACCGGCCGAACCACCTCATCACGACCGAGACCCCCACGCCAGGCAACTTCCTCCTCCCAGCTTTGCCTCTTTCTTCCTCGTCGTGGCTGCTGCATGCAGAATTCATTTCTGCATGCAACGAGCCAATTAATTAGCCCCTAGTTTGGGCTGGGCCATAAGTGGCTGGGTCTGGCCCGGCCCTTTTTTTTAAAAAAAAAAACAAAAAAAATCCAAAAAAATTCAAAAATCCTTTGAAAAAATTATGATTTTCTCAAATATTTTTCTACCAATTTTTGTATAATATCAGGTTGTATATTTACATTGTGAAATACAAATCCCGTACTAAAATACCTGGTTTTCTCCGAAATGCTTCAAAAAAAAATCAAAACATTTTCAAAAAAAAAAAATATTTCATTGCATACGGCCAAATCCTAAAATTTTTTCAAGCATATTTTTCACTAAAAAAAACAAAACAAAAATTGCATCTTTTTCATGTTTAAAAAAAATAAAAAATGGATATCGTAACTAGTTTATGATTATCCATTAGGATTTGGCCAACATGTCAAAAATCTTTTTCCGATCTTTTTTTTAGGATCCAGATGTAGACTTTAATATTTGTGGGGTGTAAAATTACACGATAAAGTACACCCTCAGGTATTAAAGATACAAGGTGTACATAAATGTGATGTTAAAATTCAGACTTTAGAACGGTTAGGATTTAACCTGATAAGATAGAGACCCTCTCATGAAGAGAGATCTGCCTTGAGCCTTAGAAAAGACCAACGAATAGAAATCCGACTTAGAAAAAAAAAATCAAACAACAATGCAGCTTACCTTAGGTAGGGTGCATTGGGGGTGAAGCGTCTTCCCCTTGCACAACCAGTCCCTTACTCAGACTCTCGCAGACCATAGGTTCCTTGTGACCATAATACTAGGTGGCGACTCCTAAACATTAATCATAATTTTATGATTAAATCCAAAAACCCTTCCCAACACACAACACCTCATCAGGAGGCACGACACGAGCCTCCATTGTCGCCAGACGACGTCGCGCCCCCTGCGACAAAGGGCAAAATAGTCTTCTAACAATTAATAAATATTATTAAAAATATAAAATGGTTAACACGTGCTACACACGTGCTGGTGAGTGGATGCTGTCTGCGCTTTTCGAGTGGCGAGTACAACGGCTTCCGACATCCAAAAAAAGCCAACCTTCATGTCTCCTGAAATATTCAATTTATGGTGGTTAGGGCATGTCATGTTTTTTTTTCTCCCTCTCTTTTTTCTCTCTTGACATCGGTATTTGCATCTAACCTTACAAAATTTAGTTGTGTCCATTAGTTCGTGTTTGTTTTAATTTTGGTCCTTATTGTTTTGATTGCTATTTGTGTTGAGTTTTATGTTTACAAAGTTTTTTTTTTCAATTTCATCCTTGAGTGTTTTATTCATCTAATTTTTATATCCAATTTAGTCCTCATTCCTTTAATTGTTTTTTTAATCATTTTCTTGATTTTGTTTCAATTTTGTCCCTCAATATTTTATTTCATTTAATTTTTTATCCAATTTTGATCCTTATTCTTTTGATTGTTAATTTTTTTTCTTATCATTTTCTTAATTTATTTTGTTTTTCAATTTAGTCCCTAATTATTTTCTTTCATTTAGTTTTTGTACCATATTTGGTACTTATTGTTTTAATTATTATTTTTTTATGATTGGAAATTTTGCTTCGTTATTTTTTCATGTCTGCCTTCTATATGTTAATCTCGGTCTCATAATCCAGGTCACTGGATTTAAATATTAGCGCGATTCAAGTTTGGTTTTTTAGGTTATTTTTTACAATTTTATTTTTCTTTTCAATTTCATTATTTGACATTGGGTATTGATATTCATAATTTGTTTTGCTTTTTTTTTTGTGGGGTTATCCCGGGTGGCGAGCTAGTCGAGTTAACCTGGGTTGACTCAGGTTTTTTTCTCAAATTGTGTTTTATTTTTTGCTTTCATCATTTGGAATTAAATTATTAGTCATTGAGCCTTGTGTTTTTTATTTTATTTTCTTTTTGTGTGGTTATCGCGGGCTCAAGTTAGTCAAGTTAACCTGAGTAGACTTATGTTTTTTTTCTCAGTGTTTTTTTTTATTGATTTAACTTCAATATTTTTTCTGTCTTTTTCTTTTAATTTAATTTTTTTTATCACTATCTCATTTTATGTGTAGCGAGTTAGCCAAGTTAATCCAGATTGACTTAATTTTTTTTTTTGATGTTTTTTTTAAATTGATTTTATTTTTAATTTTATCATTTGACATGAGGTTATTAGACCTTAAGTTTAACAACTCAAATTTATTTAATACAATTTCAAACATTTACTTGTTATGTATAAGGCCATTTTCTTTATTACATTGGCCTCTATAAAAAATTATGTAGAATTTCCTCTTAATTTTTAATATTTCAATTCTTCAATAGTTCATTAATTACCCTGCAAATCTAATCCATCACATGGCAGCATTAAGCATGCCCCAGTTCATTATTTATATATATATATATATATATATATATATATATATATATATATATATATATTTATTAATGATTTAATCTCCATTCAAACATCTCATCACAACATAACAACTCTCGATATACTCAATTTAATCTAGTAACACATAGAATCATGGAATAACATTTAATCTAGTACTCAATAATAAATATTGTATACAAGAATAAAAAAAATATTTCATACTTAGTACATCATAAGAATATTAGATTCTAATGAATTCTCACTAAATGTTTATTTAATATATCAATATTAATACAACATGCATTTCACAAGGACTTTTATCGAGATAATAATGTAGCATTAGTGGCTTCTATTTGAGACGGTAAGCTTAGCATCAATGACTTTTGTTCATGACAAAGCTTATCAATCAGTGGTAACCATCCTTGACAATGCTTATCAAACACTGTTTATCGTCCACGACAATGCTTATCAAACCCTAGGGGCTCCTTTTCTTCCCTTTTTTATTTTCAGAATATTAATCTCTTTATTTTTCATTATTTTATCCTCTTATTTGAACTAATATGCATAAGATGTATGTTTCAAGAATTTTAAACTAGAATTCAAAATAAAAACTAAAGTGTAGTGTTGAGCACTTACTTGCATCTCGAGATGAATGCGCTCTTCTAACCATTAAAGATATCACTCTTGATGTTTTTTCTGAAATCAGAAAAGATAATCAAATCAATATCACATAATTTTCACAATAATTCCAAAGTGTCTAAGTTCAAAACACAATAAAATCTTCATTCTAATTCAACACAAGATTTAATTCAATTTTAAACCATCATCAACATCTCTACACACACCAAACACATTCAATTAAACAAATATTCATGAAATTCCACAATTCTCCCTATTTTTTTCTCTCCTGTACGACACCACAACTATTAGCCATAATAGATTTTCTTATTATTTGAACTACTTTCACATCTCTTAACACATTTTTACATGAAATTTCTCAATTCAAACAAATCTACAATTATTCACATCTTGGTAAGCCTATAGCACTATTATAATACCCATAGTTTTGAAACCCGGCCCCGCCCCGACGGGTCGACCTGGCCGACCCGTGGCTGGAACCGGGCCAGGTTGAAGAAAAAATAAGAAAAGTCATGACTCGATTGACCTCGCGACCCGGTTGACCCGACAAAACCCGGTTGCAACCCGTTGTCTTTTTTTTTTTTTTTTTACTAAAACGACGTTGTTTTGATTTTTTTTAAAAATAGAGATTGACCTAGCCGACCTAGTGACTCGGTCAAAACTCGGAACCCGGGCCTTGGACCGGGCTAACTACCAGCCAGGTTTAAAAACTATAATAATACCATTTTCTAATTCAATTTTTTCTATGATTTTGTATCAATCACCACCTATTCTAACTCTTTCCTATATACACTCATGACTCATGTATGTTTCAGTGAACTTCATCACATTTTATAACTAACATTTACCCTATTTCCTCTTTAAGAAGCTATACTTGACCGGCTTAAAGTGTTACTTCTTTCATATTATTTTTTTAATTTATTTTTTATTAAACTATTATTAACAACATATTTTTCATCCTTTTTTTTTTCTCCCGAAACACAACAACAACATATAACTTCCATTATATATTCATTATACCTATATCAAGCTTGCTAGTTATTAAGTATACTAATCTTATACATTTCCATTCATCACTAACATGCCAATATAAATCAATTACATAATTAAACAAACATAAACATATGTTCTCAATATATTAAATACTTCTAACTAAAAGTAAAAAAATATTTAATGCATCATGGAAGAAAATATTTATTTCTTGGTTAGTAGAAACTCATTGGAAATTGAACTATACAATAGAGGGAGTCCTTTTTTTACACAATAACGAAATAAAACTCGAATATATTTCAAACTAGTAGAAAATAATATTTATTTTCTATGACCATACTTGCATCAATTTTTTTAAAAGAAAACATCAAATGGAGGGCATTTAAGATGATCAAGGCTCTTCACATGCCAGCCATATAAAAAGTTCAATACCCTCCCTCCATCACAAGCCCATCTTCAAGACTGAATCCATTAACACCGCCAACATCAAAATGGACCATATTTTGATTGCCAAAATGATCATTACCCAAATAAATCCTAGTAGCCACATTCTTCCTTAAATCTTGCATGGCCCTCACACACACCTCAAGCTCTTCCAACATCATATCATCAATAGATTCATCCCACCAAAAGCCTGCATCGACATCATTCTCACACACCTTGTTGCACTCTTCAGTAATTGCTACATGCTTCTTCTTCTCTATTCCTGTAAATTTAGTCTTGTACTTTTTTCCCACTTTAGATTACTTCCTTTTTTCTTGGTTTTACTAACTTAATCAATGGAGGATTCTCTAACCATATAGGGGACTTGTTTGCAGGAGAATACATCATAACCAAACTTGGATACCTCGATCTAACAATTCAGCCTAAACATCTCGGTCTATAAGCAGTTGTGAAAAGCCCAAATCCATTTGAAATCTCAACAACTTTATCATGTGGGAACACTTATTTAAAAGAAAGAGAGATAGAAAAGAAGAAGAAGAAGAAGAAGAAGAAGAAGAAGAAAGAAAGATGAGTATAGATAGAGAAGCAAGCAGCGATAAAGGTTGTAAGGGGTACATGGAACTGGATGTGTTGAAATGAGATTATGGAAGAAAGCTCCATTCTTTTTTGGGGTTTTCTAGAAGGAATTATGCAAGATAGCTAATTTCAGGTTAAGAAGAACAAAGTAGTCAATATCACAGATCTTTAAGGTTATTGAAATAAAGGCAATGTACGGTCCATTCAACTGTAGGCCATTAGTTAAAATGCCAGATAGCTTTAAGAAAAAAGTTAGAAAAATGGCATAGGCTTTTGGAAAGAAGAATCATAAAGAATGGCTTCCGCCCATGTCATACGTTACGATACAGGCACTTTATTCCAAGTTCAAAATCTAATTCCTCATGCTTAATTAATTCTTCTGATTAAGCAAATGCAGATGCACCAAAAAAAAAAAAAACTTCTGGTTATACTCAGACGAATATGATAACAAAAAACATTAACTACATAAATATTATTAATTTTTAAGATCTGTTTGATATTATAATCAAGTAAAGTTAATTTGAAAAAAAACATAAAATTGACATTAACTATATCACCAAACACACTTATTTCTCAATTTTTCTATCAACTAAATCAAATCAAAGGCAACATCTACAATTAATGACTTTGTATAATTAGCATGGTAGAACTCATTTTGTTTACACCTTCATATCCACAAAAGTCTTCACTTGAAAATCTCCAACTTCAGATGCCTCCACCTGTCTTTCCTTGTCTCCATGGAAGTTCTATTGCACCAAACTCTTCCCACGTTGTGGCCCATACAATTTAATTTATTCATCTTTCCCTTAATGGGTTTGCTGCCCATACAATTTAATTTATTCATTTTTCCCTTAATGGGTTTGCTCTAATTCACATTACAACAAGAATCATGGACTAGTCAACGGTCCCGAAGTCACATTTGGCGAGTTCTTACGCGGTAAAATCTCAAGGATTTCTGACAAGTCCCACTTCAACAAACCCGCCCTTGATCAAAGGTAAGGAATCACACACGTGTTTTCCATCCAATGGCCCAAAATTACTCACACTTTCAAGGCAAGACCTGGGCTCTCCCTATAAATAGGGAATAGGAGGCACATTAACATATTCAGACACTCCGCTCGTATTACAACAAGGAAAAACAGGATCCACTTAAACAGAAAAAACAGATTGTCGATGGCAAGAGGACTAAACATGGTATTCCTTGCAGCAATTGCTATAGCTGCTTTGATACAAACCTCACTGGCGCAAACAACCCATACGGTGGGTGATACCACAGGTTGGGCCATTCCTACTGGTGATCTTGCTTTCTACTCATCATGGGCTGCAAACCAAACCTTCAATGTTGGTGAAATTCTAGGTAACACCACAACCCTAATTAACGTATGCTTTTTTTTTTTATTATATAAATCAGAGAGAACAATATGAGACTGGATTTTTTTCTCATATTAATATTTTATTTTTGATTTTTTTTCAGTGTTTAATTTTATGGCCAACGCACATGATGTTGCCAAGGTGACAAAGGCAGATTATGATGCTTGCACCTCAAGCAGTCCCATTTCTTTGGTAGAAACCAGCCCAGCAAGAATCAACCTTGATGCTTCAGGAGAACACTATTTCATTTGCAATTTTACTGGCCATTGCTCTGCGGGTCAAAAGATGATGATCAATGTTAGTGCTGCATCTTCTTCTCCTTCTCCAGCTCCTCAGACATCTTCTCCTGCTCCTCAACCTTCTACTCCAACTCCTCAATCTTCTCCTTCTCCTCAACCTTCTACTCCAACTCCTCAATCTTCTCCTTCTCCTCAACCTAGCACTCCTGCTCCTCAACCTGCTACTCCTGCTCCTCAACCTAGCACTCCTGCTCCTCAACCTTCCACTCCTGCTCCTCAACCTAGCACTCCTGCTCCTCAACCTAACACTCCTACTCCTCAACCTAGCACTCCTGCTCCTCAACCTAACACTCCTACTCCAGCTTCTGGTCCATCACCACCTGCACCTACCCCAGCTTCTGGTTCACCACCCTCACCACCAACTGCCACACCACCTGCACCTGCCCCAGCTTCTGGTTCACCACCCTCACCACCAACTGCCACACCACCTAGTACTGTTGCTCCACCAAACTCTGCCAGATCTCTTGGTTTCGCTGGCTTTACCACTTTCTTGTCCATTTTTGTAGTTTTTTTGTGCTATTAGATTACATGTGGTTAAGAGTTTGATTAGTGTGATTCATTTTTATGTGAGGTTCTTGTTATACAGATTTTTTTTACATACAATAAAGCTCCTTTTTTTTCCTTTAATTTTCAGTTAATCTGGCACTGGTACAATGTAATATTTACAATTTTGCTAAATTTAAGAATTTATTCATCATTTGCATATACTATAATTTCTTTAGAGAAATTATAAATTTTATTTAAAATACGAGAAGGGGAATAAGAATATAATGTCAATTTGTCAAACATTTCACTATCAGCTTTTACTTTGGTCCAAAAGCTGGATTACACATGAAAAAAGACAATGAAAAGATGAAAATGAAAAAACTTAGAATTATTCTAAGATCATGTAATGTTCATATCTCCTTTTTCTTCTTCCTTGGTGTCTGTAATTAATTGGTTTGAACAAAAAAAAGGGCAATTTTGTGGACTTCTACATATGGTCGGTCAGCTAACATGTGGAGGTTTTTCCTGCACAGAGGGAAAATCTTGTCCAATTAATCAAGTTACCCTAGACTAATGATTAGGGCATTAGCATATTGTTTTTTCTAGAATTTTCATTTCATTAGATGGAATGATCACGTTTTCAATTCATCATTTATTATTTTTGGATCATAATAAAAAGTGAAACCAATATTAAACCACGTTGACATTTCATGATTTTTAATAGTCAATTATGATCAATATACAAGTAAACGATTAGAGTTTTTTTTTAGGTGCTGTATTGTTCATATAAATAGTGAAGCTCCTCTCCATTTTTTATTTTTATTTTCATCATTTTTTTATTTCATCCTCATGTTTTTTTATTTATTTAATCCTTTTGTGACCTAATTTTATGAGATAAAATCTTGAATATAGTTAAAAGATAAAATTAAAAGATAAAAGGCCACAATGCATAGCAAAAAAAAAAAAAACAAACAAAATACTTGGTCATTCTCGAAGTTTTTTGAATTTTTATTTTGATCCAAAAGTTCCTTTTGATTCCATCTTCAAATCTAATTTCCTCCCTAGAAGTTCTAGTCTCAACAAGAATACTAGTTCTTATTATTCATATTTCTTGATATGAATAAACCATACCAATTCGCTTTGTATGAAGGATGAGATTCCATGGATACAAAGCAATTCTAATAGATTTATTACATGGTCTCATTGGTGTGACCTATAAATTTGCTAATTATAATTTGGGTGCTTTCACTATTCAACCATGGATGCTTAGCAGGGAATCTTGTATATTACGAATAACTAAATTCCTATTGAAATGAAATCTTTATGATAAATCAATGCAATTTAAATTTAGAAGGAGTCAATGAAAAGAAATCAATTCAAATCCTAGTTTTCAATTTATGAGAGATATTGAAAGAGATCAAGAATTCTCACTATTTCTTATATTCATGGTGTCACATGTGTGAGGCGTCGGAGAGATCATCCACTCTCATAAAGTATCTATCTTACAAATATAGGCAGACAAGGAATCCTTGTCTTTTAGCATTGGAAAAAGAAATGGGAGTTGCCATCTAGTATTTTGGTTACTAGAAACTCTAACTGGTCTCAAAGATCAGATACGGGGACTGGTTGCGTAAAAGGAAGGTATTAGCACCCCAAATACGTCCTACCTAAGATAAGCTGCATTGTTTAATTGTCTGACAAAAAACTAAGGTCTTGTTGTGTTTTCTAATTGTTGGTCTGTCTACGGTTTAAGAAAAGTTCTCATCGGTACGAAGATTCTTATCTCATCGGGTAAAACCTAACCATTCTATGTCAATCAAAGAAACTAATTTTAATATTAGGAGTACACCTTATGTGTAAGTTCATAATCCCATATATTAAAAGAAAACAAAATAATTTTTTTAAAATTTTTGAAATGTTGGCCTCGTGTTCATGACTTTAATAAACTGGTTATTAAAGTCAAAATGCATGCTAAAATATATTTTGGATTTTTGTTGTATGAAAATACAATATGAATTTTTTTTAGACTTGGTCGTATGCATGAAAACAAGACTTTTTTTTAATTTTCTTTTTTTCAACATTTCAGAGAAAATCGGGTGTTTTAATACCAAATTTGTATCTTTACGGTATACAATACAAACCAATATTGTGCAAAATTGATAGAAAAATACACAGGAAAATCATAATTTTTTTGAAAAGATTTTTTGGATTTTTTGAAATTTTTTGGACTAAGCCCAACCCAACCACTTTGGTCTGGGCCAGCGCTATCCGACCCAGAAAACTAAAACAAACAGTGGAGAGACTCCCCACTGTTCATGTAGAACAGTGGACCGGCCTGGAGAAGACAAAAAAAAGAGGAGGAAGAGGAAGAAGCAGATCTGTGGCCTTTGACGGTGGCGCTGGTGGTGGCGAAGAGGAAGAATGAAGGTGGCATTGCGGTGGCGGCTGAGAGATGATTCCAGGCAGCGATCCTTCTTCTTTTTCTCCCTTCTGTCTCTCTGTGTTTCTATTTTTTTTCTTTCCTTCATTTCTATCTCTGTTTCTCTTCCTTCTCTCCTTTGTTTTTTTTCAACTCTCAAAACAATCTTCCTCCCTGATTCTCTCAAGTCTCCCCGGTTTTCTTCTTAAAATTTCCTTTTGTTTTTTTCTCACTCCAAAAACTCTCCTTTCAAACTCACCCCGTCTGTTTTTTTTTTCGTTTCTTTTAAAAAATCCTTCCTTTTATTTTTTGTGTTTTCCCCCTCTGTATTTATAGGCGCACGAAGAGAGGGGCACCTTACCCCTACCATGGCACAGGGTAAGGTGGCTACCCTACCCATGTCTTGGCACATGATAGGATGGCTGGGTATGGTTGCATTAATGATGGCAGGGTATGAGATGTGGCTTGTGTCAGGGGAAGGAGAGGGAAGACAGGAAAAGATTTTCAAAATCTTTCCTTTTCCTTGCCTTTGCACACATAGGGAAAGGAGATGAACAGTGTCGTTTAAAAATGACACCGTTTCATCTTTTATTTTTAACAGTGTAATGAAATGAATTTGGGAATAAACCAAAAATGAGTTATGACACATGGATCCAGTTCAATTTAATGAGATCTTTCATTCATATTTTTTTTTCCATCAATAATATTTTATAAAACTCTTGGACTCATAAATTTGAAGTATCTTGTTTTCACGCAATTCACAGGGTCAACAAGTAATTGATATTTCATGATCAAGGGTATTAGTGCTATTTATAGTAGTGGTCATTATATCATATTAACAATCGAAAGATGGTCAAAATAAAAAAAAAATCTTTATTTGACGAGGCTTCTTCTTATACATATGAATTCCATTAGACTTAGAAATGATAAATTGGAAAAATCCCTTGGGTCTTCCAATATCAATAGGTTGCTTGTTTTGCTTATGTATCTCCCAAAAAGATAAAAGATTTCTAAGAGTCATTTTCTAGATTCAAAAGAGAGTACTTGGATTCGCCCAACAACTAAAAAGGTATCATGTTTAAATCTAGTTAGGGTTCGTGATGCTGAAGGAACTGGGTCAGAAAAGAATAGGATTCTAGTTGTAAGATATCTAATGAAACTGTCCTTGAAATTGAGACCTCATTCAGAGAGAAATATATCAGATATCTAGAGTTTTTTCGGATATTATATTGATGACCCGTTCCAAAAAAACTATGATTGGAAATTGTTTAATCATCTTTCTCTGAAAAAAGGGTGAAACATAATCAACTTGAATTCACAATAGCTATTTGAAATCTTAGTGAAAGACTAAATTTGTTATCTCATGTATGCTTTTCATGAAAAAAAATATCAATTAAAGTGAAGGGTTTCTTCAAACAACAATGAGCTAAGTTAACTAGTCAATCAAATGATATTGAATATGTTTCTCATCTCTTATCGAGAAAAAAATGATCTATTTCTTTGCAAAATTATGCTTAATTTCATATGTGGCAATTCTGCCAAGACCTCTTCGTTAGTTGAGAGAATAATCCGCATAAATTAAGTTTTTTTAGGAACATTTTAAGAGAAAATTAAATTTGGTTAGATAATGTATGGATGGTAAAAAAGAATTGGTAGTTTATCCGAGCATGAAATATATCATCAAATATTTAATATGATTTTACAAGATCTAACTTTATTCAAGGAGGAGCTAGCCAATTGAAGAGATCTTTTGATCAATCTAGATATCGTTTTTATTCCATTACCAATGAGGATTCAAAATATCATACATTGTTCAATTAAAGAGAGATTCAATAACTAAAAGAAATATCAATTATTTGGACTCTTTAATTTATTTATTTTTTCAAATGGAATGAATAGAGATAGAATTAGATTGATTCCCTAAATACCGTTCTTGATACTCTTTAATGTCCCGGTTATTCATGAAAGGTGCAAAGGAGATGAATAATCATTTTCTTTCAAAAGAAACCAAAAAAACTTCTTTATAATCTTACAAAGCCATTCATTCTTTTTTTTTTCTCTAATAAATTGTTAGAACTTCATCTGGGTTTGAGTCTTACTAAGTGGTCCATTAGAGATAAAAAAAAAAAAACAATTGTTGAATAAATAACAAGATGATTCCTTTTCCCTTCTAAGCGATTATAAAATAAAGAAATAGTTAACATATTCAAGACAATTATGTATTTATAAAATACCATCTCAATTCATCATATTTCATCATATCTGAGATGTGATATGGTTCTGAAGGATGAACTAAATATGGACAATTCCAATAAGATTTTTTCTTGAATAATTTTATTTTATTTCATCTATTCCATGATTGAAATGGGGGTATACACATTACCTCGCGATTTTAAATTAGAAAACAGATTTCAAGACATGGTAGACCTATTTTTTATTTTTTTTAAATGGATTTTTTTATCAAATGATCATAAAAAATGGTTCATATTTCTTATGAAATGATTTGGAAGATCCAAAACAAAACAAAAAAAAAAGTGGTTTTTGTTACCAACAACATAATGGAGGCAATCATTTAAATATGGATTGATTTGAAATCTGATTCAAACCAATATAACATTTATATGTATATAAAAATATATTGAATCAATTCTTTTTAATGAATAAATCCGATCATAACTTAGAATATGGTATTCATAAAGAAAAAATAGGAAATGAAACTCTGAAATCAAAGAACTATAAAGAAATATACAATCAAGCAATATCTATTAAATTTGTAACATAGTAAAAAAAAATTAGGATCCTAATTTTATATATATATATATATATATATATATATATATATATATATAAGTGGTCTAATAGGAGTAAAGATTTTTAGAAACATTTCATTTATGAGAAGAAAAGCCGTTTTCTTTTTCAAGTAATGTTCGATCGATTATGTATTAATTAACTTTTCATTGATCTAAGGTATCAACAAAGAAGATTTGTCTAAGTCACTTTTCTTGGTGTAAAAGTGGTCTAAAATTATATCTTTTCTTGTCCAAGTTTCTTGGTTTTTTTTTTTATCTAATAACTCAATTTCTTTTTTCTTTGTGAGTTTTGGGAATATCCTTATTCATGGTTACACGATTCATATCTATAAATTGAAAAGTCTGAATAATTAACCCTGCAATAAGCTATTAGAACCAATAGGTCTTCAAATTGTTCATTTGAGAAAATAAAAAACCCTTTTTATTGGATGATCATAATACTTTTTAAGAAGCAATTTTTTTTTATCAATGAATGAACACTATCACTTTTTTGCTCAATAAGATATCAAAGTGGATGATTGACTCATTCCATACTAGAAATAATTGCACGAAATATTTTGATAACACAAATTTCTCTTTCTTAATGATATCCCATAATCAAGATAATTAGATGAATCTCGTGGAATCATTTTATAGAAAGTCACTGATATATTCTTTTTTATAAAGAAAATCGACTTTAATTCTTGAATAATCTACATCATTTCTGCTTTTATTATAACAAAATATTCCTTTTTATATGAAATATCCATGTATCAAGAATTATGATTTTAGTTATGATAAAAAAATTCCTCAATATCATGTTCATTTGCAACAAAATATTTTCTTTAACGGTGGTAAAAAGCATGTTCTTTTTGGAGAGAGAGACTATTTCATCAATTGAGTCGCATGTGTCTAATATATTCATACCTAATGATTTTTTATAAAGTGGCAATGAAAGCTTGTACAAGTATTTTCATTTTTAATTCAACTCGATCCATTCATTCATAAAACTTGTCTAAATTTGGATTTAAATATGTATGCATAAAACTAATACCTGTTCTCTTTACATTAATAGGTTGATAGATAAAATAATTTGTAACATATCTCTACAAAGTATATTTGATGCTAACAAATTGATACAGACTAAAGTGAATTTTTGTACAAAATTAGGTTTTGTACCAAAATTAAATTAGGAAAAAAAAAGAGATTGAAAAGGTATCAATTTGTAAATTAGAGGACTAAAGTGAATTTTTACATCAACTTCGAATATACCAATGATTTTTGGCTCCATTTCATCTTGATCCTCCTCCTTTCAATTTGTTCTCTGATTAGCAAATAAGAAGCAATTGGCTATCAATTTTCTATCAATTTTGAAATTAAAGGACTCAATTGATGAAAAAAAAGAGTTTAAGAATCAAAATAAAAAAAAATATTATTGTGAATGATATTTTACGTTGATGCAAACCACCGTTTTATTTTAGTTTTTTTTTTTTATATTGAATCATGGTTGGGCTATCACCGGATCTTTCCGGTATCTAAGTCATGACCCAATGTTTGAATGATGTGGTACAATTCGGCATATATACACACACTTAAATCCCTCAAGGGAATTGTTTGAATTGATTTTGTTTTTTGGCAGAAGGCCCAATAAGCCATTCAGTTTCTTTGTTATTTGTTTTTTTTTTCCCTTTTCTGTATGGATTTGGAATTGAAATAACAATGCAAGTTGCATTTTGTAGATCTTATCCCTTATTTCATATTTCTTAAAGAAAATTACAGGATAATTACTTGGAAGGTTTTGGCTTATATGCAAGTGTTTTTGGCCATGCATATATGTCCCTTGCCAAGTTTTGCACGCTGTAGCAGATAATCAAAGGGGTCAAATTTATAGATGCTAGCTGAGCGACTACTAGTAATTAACATTAGTCGGCAGCGTTCAATCGTCAATGAGTTATGCTTCACGTACGTACCCTAATTGTTATCCAATTGCTCTAAGAAAGTGAGGACCGTAAGCGGTATGTGGTGGATAAGCCTTTGCCAGCTTTTGCCTGATTGTCATCTTATTATCAATCCCTAACCGTCACATATAGTACATAGTTATCTCCCCCTCGACATAAAGAAGAGAGAGCACTGTCTGCTTTTGCCTCCAGGGTCGATCTGTTGAACACAGAATATGGCTATTAGGATAGACAGGATCGTGTTCTTGATCATTGCTGTGGCTTTACTAGAGGGAGCAACCTCAGGAACAAAATACGAAGTTGGAGATGATTATGGTTGGAGAGTTCCTGAAAATAGATCTCACTATGAGAACTGGGTTCGTGGTAAGAAATTTGAGGTTGGAGATTCATTAGGTAAGCATATATATGATTCTTTTAATTTTCTTTGGACACTAAATTAGTTTATTTATCTTGGAACTAGTTCAACATTAGTTTTATCGAGCTTGATTAATCGTGTCATGTCCTCATTAACTAGCTAGGGAAACGGTGATAGCTCATCAATGATTATGAAACATACAGAGAGTATTCAGAAATGTATGGATGGAAAAATTATTGAATTAATCTTACATATTTTCTATGCTCTATTACATGCACCTTCATACTATATATATGCAACTTACCTTTTGCTTCTCTTCTTCAACTGGGTTTCCGAGTTGATGCTAGTAAATTAAGTCATTGGCTTAATTATCATAAAATATTTATTTTGCGTGCTCTCTGTCTGTTGTAAATTGTATAAAGTGGAATCAAAGATAAGCTTTGTGCTTTTTCAAAAGTTAAAAGAGAGAAGAAATTGTCTACCGAACATCAGTGCTGGAGAATTTTCTCTCCATTCTTAGAATTAGATAACTCCCATACTTTTTTTTTCTAGTTCATCAGGACCACCTGAAGGGACAGATTGAAAAGGTGGTCCGGGTGGTCCTGGCCCTCTTAAAAGTTGAAAAAAAATATCAAAATCCTCCCTAGAACTTGTAAAAATTAAAATGTCGTAAATAACTTGCAAAATGATTCTTTCTAAATTGAAATTATACTTTCTGACCCTTCCACTTTACCAAATCTGAATTCGTCCCTGGCCACCTCTTCTATCTTCCCTTGTGACACTCGTTTATTCTTATACCATAAGCTTGAAGGGAGACAAAATATCATTTTTTTAGCTGAATTCCGGGCCATGACCCGTCCTTTGAAATTATGGAATATCATATAGTACGAATCAAAGATGTAGAGAAATTGAAAGATTAATACATAATCTATTGCTGGAAAAAAAATAAAAATAAAATCTCTTGGCATGCCCTTTCATGTTTGACTTTGGCCACACAATTAATATTTCAAAAAATTAATCAAAGTTACAAAGTCAACTTATTGCAATTAATCAGTATATGTAACTTTTGTATTTGCTTAGTAGCAAATTAAGTTCTAACTCTTTCTTTTTCAACGCCTCAGAATTCAACTGGACAGACACACATAATGTCTTGGAGGTAACCACAAAGACCGAGTACGATGCCTGTGTTAAAACAAATGGAATACTTAAAAATATCAGTCCTGCAACCTTTGATTTAACAAAAAATGGAACATATTACTATATTTGCACCATTGCATTACACTGTGATTTGGGTCAGAAGGTTACCATTGTTGTTGGAAATGGAAGCTCAAGCTCTCCTCCAATATCTATGCCAAATAATCATGCTGCCTTATCTGCAGTTCTATCCACCATTACCATTGTTGTTGCCAGTCTAGTTCATCTTTGTTCTTTGTTGTTGTACTAACAATATTTTGTGGTTGGTGTCTAGTTTAATTATCCATCTTAATTAGCCTCTTCCGTTATGTTTACTGAATTTGGATTTATAGCTAGAATAAGTGCAAGGTTTGTACTATTTAGTAGCTATCCAGTTTCAGAGCATTTTCATTGTATGAGGCGATGTTTCGAAGTAGTGTAATAACTTATTTTGTAAAATTATATTAATATTAATAAGACGTGTTGTAATATTTTTTTTTTAAATAATATCGTTCTTAATCTGGCTTGCCAGATTAGAGTTTCTTGCGCGATTAACTACTTTTTGGTTCATTGAAAGATCTTAAAGATCGTAAACTATAAAATAGAGATAATTATCCCTCCTCGTATTATAAACAAGTGTTTTGGCTGATAATACACTTATATATTAGAATATTTGAACACTGCAAATTTTTATGGTAATTCAAAAAGTTGCGTATGCAGTGTTTCGGTGATTATTTTTTTAAATTAGAATCGTTTAGAATAATATAGGTGAAAAGGATAAGAATTTTTTTTTATCAATAAAAAAAAATAAGAGTCACCACTTAATATTTTGATTACTAAAAATTCTAATTGGTTTTAGAGTCTGAATAAATAGACTAATTGTGTAAAAAAAAATTAGTTACACCCCTAATATGTATTATCTGAAGTACGCTTCATTGTTTATTTGTCTGATATAAACTAAAAAAATATTATTTTTTCTAACCATTAGTCTATCTAAAATTTAAGAAAAGTCCTATTTAGTAAGGAAGTCCTTATCTTATCAGGTTAAAAATCTAACCATTCTAATGTTAATATATAAAAAAATTTATCTTTTTATTTAATATAAAAAATATCTTACATATAAGTTTATAATTTTATATATTAAAAAAATAAATTTATTTTTTTTAATTCTAATATCAAAATATATCTTACATGAAAGTTATAATTCTACATATTAAAAATGTTGCATATCTAATATCACGGTGATCTTTAAAAATTTTAAAGAAAAAGAACAAATGAGCCGAGCTGCTGACCAATCTAGGCACTGTTGCATAGCATTCGTGAATTATTCACGCATGCTTGCAACAGTGAATGAGAAGGCGAGGGAAAACATGAGCTTACCTAGTGCAACGGGGGGGTGAAGACGATGATGATGGTGATGATCACGTAGCTCTGGCCAGACGATGTCCTTTTCTCCCTCTTCGTTTCTTATCTGTCTCTTGCCCTTTTTTTTGTTCTCTGGGCTCTCTCTGTCTCTCCGTTCTTGTTCTTCTTCTCTTTTTTTGTTCTTTCTGTTTTCATTCGTTTTCTATTTGTCTCTCCTTTTGATCCTTTGTTTGTGTGTTTGATTTGGCTGAGTCTGCAATCTCGTATGAGGAAAAGAAATAGGAATTCCCTTGCCAAAAGTCTCTCTAGCTTTTCGTGTTTTCACCTCCACCTCCTATTCTCTCTTTGTCCTCCGGTCTCTCGGTTCTCTCTTCGTTTATGTTCGCCTTCTTTGTTTTTCTTTCTGTCTGCTCGTTCTGTGTGTCCTTTCTCTTGCATTTATAAAGCCAAAGAATGCCCTCTATTCGTGCCTCTAGATGATGGGGGATGTTCCTTCCTGTTTGAGGAAAAACAGGTGACTAACAATCCTGCCATTGCAGGACTACTGGTAACGACCTATTTGAAAATGCATCATGAGGGCGAGAGGGATAGAGGGCAGCTGATAGGTAGGAGACGTGGCCCACGACAGATTTTGCTGCAATTTTTTTCTTCTTCTTGCTGAATCGGTAGGATGAAGGAGGAGGTGATGAACAATGATTTTCAAAACGGTGTTGTTTTCTCGACTGAAATGGCTATTTTCAATTTGCCCTCCTGAAATTCTAACATTTAGTAATTGGACCCTTATTCATGGAAATCTCTGTTTTTTTTTTTTTTTAATTTTGCCCCTGGATCAATAGCACAGGTCAATGGACTCGTATTAACTCAAACCGGTCAATTATGGAGACATAAATAGAGCTACGGAGTTGAAATTGTTCACTCCTTTTGACCTAATAGTAACTTCAGTTTTCAGTAGAGTTACTCATGCATAAGACTCAGACATCTGGTCAACATGATAACATCAACAGCCAAATTAAACCAATCAGGTATGCCTGGTTAAGTTTGAATTCAGATAACACAACAATAGATGAACGAATATTCACATGCAAGAGTAATCAAAGAGAATTTGCGTTCTTATGTCACAAGTAAAAAAAGCAGAACATAAACACTCTTGAATATTTATACTTGTACAATTATGTAGCTTACATCCACTGCTATAGAATGATTGCCAAGAGCATGCTATGAAGAATCCTACCATTCTTTCAAAAAAGATCTCAGCACCTACAATAAAAACAGAAGCAGCTCCCAACAAGTTCTTTTCAGCTAATCAACATAAATGCCCACGCTGAGGTAACAGGGTAACAGTTGAGTTGCTAGGCATGGAAAAGGAAAAAAACAGAAGAAACGAGTGAAGCAGTAAAAGCTGAAATGGAGAAAGTGGGACCAGGCATTAAGGAATTTCATGCTTTGTTATCTTTAAATCACATTGCTACCATTGCAACATCTGGGAAAATCTTAAAATCTTACCATATTAGTTTCAAATTAACAAATAATTGTAGGAAGTTGTTGACAAAGCTTAGATTTTTTTTATCACTATTGTTTGGAAAGCAGCATGACGAATGATGGTTAGAAGCCTATCGTTTGTCGCAAAAACAGTGAACTCTAAGTTCCAGAACATATAAACCACCAGAAAAGGAATCATCCATTTTTTTGCTGATGTTAAAGGAACAGTTCAAGAAAGAAGTCAATCACTGCCTTCACACCGCCAACTGGCCATTGCCGTTTAAGAAAAGATTTCAAGACTATTCTTTAATCCTGAATGAAAGGAGCATGGCATTATTGGAAGGTCTATTAATCTTTCTTCCATGAAACATTGAAGACATAGAGAAAGGACCAAAATGATATCTTGATAACTCCTCCGATCCACCATTGAACTCTCAGCAGTTGAAGTTTCACATACAGTAAACTCAAATGCTCAATTGAACAGCAAAACAAACTTACTAACAACCTCCTATTTTATGTCACTGCTCACTTAAAACCACAAAAAGTTATACTCCTGTCTTCAAAGAGATCCCTGCTACAGAAACCATATAAAAGTAACCTCCTGAATCATTCTCAAAAGTGCTGAAGTAACACCAGAAAATTATACTTTATACCCTTCCACATTCTTAGCATGTCTTCTTAATTACTATTTATTTCTATGGTAATCCACTCTCTTTGTCAAGCCAGTTACCTTCAAATGCTCAATTGATATACACAAAAGGAATACAGGAGCATTATTCACATCATAATTTTGCGAGTATACCCAGGGGATATTGCCCTAGCTGACACCTAATAATGTAAAATCATACAAACAAAAACAGGGCACAAAATTATCTTTCTTCAGACAATTATACTAGGAAACTGGTCATCACTAACCCCATCCTATACAGAACAGACTCACCACAAAAAAATATCCTGAATTTTTTTTTTTTTTTTGATAGATGAACTCATAGAGCTTAAGAATAATGACCTACAGCTAACTCACAGTAACTGTTAGATTCACTCCTGAATTAATCAACATATATGCATAATCGTTTAAGTGCAGAACATTTACCTAGAAACTGGAGAAGTTTATTCTAGCATGGTAGAGTAGCCATTCATGAAGAGGCCCCTCATTGTCATACCAGGACATTTCCATAGACTGGTTTCATTGTGGTTCAGTGCAGTCCTTATTAGTCTTAAGTTTCTCATATATCCTCCTCCCACTGTGTAAATTACTTTCCTTTCTCCAAAATGCCTCCTAAAATCTTTTTTTTATGAATTCAAGATTATTCAATGCAAGGTTGAATGAATAAATGTGTGTGGTGCTAAACTGGTTCCCAAAATACCTACTTGGATTTTGGTAGTGGCTAGACGTCTCAATTTTGCAAAGTTATGTCACTAACCAGTATAGTTTAGATCAAACTCAGATTTCATATACAATTCACCTTTTCCACTAAATCCCAGGTTGCAATCTCGCTGTTGGCGTGTAAATCTGTGATCTGAACTACTACATAGGAAAATGAGGTTGCAAAAAGGAGTGACCAGCATAATTCTAGCCACCTCAAATTTTTATGCATAGACACTACAACGGGAAAAACAATGCCTACAAACCTGGCCCTTCTATTCGACCAATGAACATGTTGGACTGCCAGCAAAAATGTCCATCCTCTGCATTGTCTCTGAAGGGCGCTTTGCGCTTTCTGATGGTTGTCTCCAAATTCTGATCATCACCCTCTGAAACCCACTTAACCGAACAGGACCCAGAGGGATCCCTAGTACTTGTACCAGGAAAAAAACAGAATTCCTTGTTTATTTGTTGAGAAAAAACACTAAACTTGTCTCTTTCTTGAAATCTGCTTGAGCCAGCATTTTCATTTTCTTGAGCTTGATTTCTTTCTATGCTCATGCCCGGGTCTGAGTATAGACCCAGCCTCAAGGATAAATCACATTGTGTGCCAGTTGGCTTGTCATGGGTATTTCTGAAATCTGCTTGTGTGATTCTCGTGGAACCAACTTCAGCACTGGAACATGAGAAAACTGTCGGCAAGACACCCATTTCCCTATGTGGTGCAACAGATGTACCAATAGGTTTGCCCACAAATATAGTGTTGGATTTCGTCTTCATCGGAAATTGGGAGACCACATCAGACGCTTCCATTTTATATTGATTTCCACAATACAAGGGATAAACTGAACCAAAGTTCTGGTGCATGTCGGCTTCCCTTGTTGTCAGCTGATTACTGCCAGGTGGGATATTCTCATACAAGAAAGGGTAACTGTAAGCAACATTACTATTCTCAGCCAAATGATGATTAGACTCTGAAACCGAAAGATCTGGATTCCCAGTTGCCGTGTCTCTTGCAATATTCAATTGATTGATAGAGTGAACTGGCATTAACTGAAGGCCTTGTTCATCATGAGTTCTATCTATAGCTCTAGGAGGTACAGACGCCGATTCTTGTGTTCTCGGGCTGAGGTAGCTCCTGGGATTGCTGTGTCGTTGACTTCTTGAAGCTCTCTCCACTTTGCATCCCAAATTAAGGGCAGCTAAATAACATTTCAACAAACTAGACATGATACAACACCTCCGCTACAATTATTACAGACAATGTATAATTGCAAATTAAAACAAGCCTGAGTTACACAATTTAAGCTTAGATCAATGCATGCTTTAAGAACTCGGCATGCTGCAATCTCAAATACAATTGTTACAAAGCAAATTGAAGTCTTAAACTTTGATATTATCGAGAAAGGGGGAGAGAGGGGGAGAAAGAAGTCTGACTCTGAGATACAATGCTACCAAAATGAGAACCCAAAAACATAATTTCAAAGTTGGATCCAAGAAACATGAGCTTGCATAAAGAAATCAGTACCTTCAATACAGGGAGGCAAAAGATCTCCAGTTTCAGTGCTCTCATCTCTCCTAATAATGGTGTTGATGGCATCATTTACTCTGTCCCAAAAAGTGTCTTGGTTCATATACTCAGCCTAAACAACAAAAACCATGTAATAATGAGTTCAAAAACACAATACAAACCTAATAAAGATCCAAGAATCTATAGACGAAAAGAAGAACAAAAAGTTTAACCATACCTCAGAGTTGGCTTTAGAGTACATGATTTCCTCTGCTTTGCAAACCACAAGAAGAAGCTTATCTTGCCACTCCCTGTTCCCTTTAGTTGCAGCACTGTGAGTGTCATAGGCCATCCTAATCAAAACACAAACTTTACAATCACAAAATGCATAAAAAAGATTCAATCTTTATTCAAAATAAGCAAAAATAAGCAAGACCCAGAACCTTAAAATTTGTCCAATCATGGAACCTCGGATGGGTTTGTGCCTATCACTATGCCAAGCTCTTCTCACACACTCATAAGGCCTTGGCCCTGGCCTTGGCATCTTCCCTTGCTAAACACACACTCTCGCTCGCTCCAAAAACACACACAAAACCAATACCACTGTAGTAAAAAAAAAAAGATAAAGAGAGAGAAAGAACGGGGAAGATGTTAGAGGTTTTTAAATAAGAGAGAGGAGAGGACACTACATGGGTCAAGGTCACTTCAATTCTTTCAAATCAATTTTTCCAGTTTCTCACTTTTTTGTTGGCTGGGGAGTAGCACAAAAGACTAGAGAGAGAAAGAAAAAAAGAAAAGGAGTTGCTTTCCCATAGTTTGCCTGCCCTTGCTCCAATTATTTTTGAGAGGTTACCAAAAATTTCTTTTTTATATAGTGAAAGGTTTTGTGGGTTTTTTTTTTTTTTTGTTGGAGCTCATGCTCATTTCTTGGGAAAAAGAAAAAAGAAAATAAAAGAAAAGAAAAGGCGAAGAGTGGTTTTGACGTGGGTGGGTGTCGAAAGAAAAAAGGTTGGCATTTGCCACTAAAAGTCTCTCTCCCTAGCATGGGTGTCCAAGTCTTACTACAGGTTGCCCAAGAATGGGCACAAACAAAAATGACATCTTATCTACACCACCCCCCAGAATCAAATCCTATGTAATCATGACAGTAAACTATTGTCATGCTGGCAGAATTTAGTCAATTAGATCACGTCTTAGAGTTGAAAGTTGACCTTGTTAGCTTTTGTCAAAAAAAAAAAAACTTACACATCTACATATTGCGAGAGGAGTAAAACATAAACATTCTACATTTTGCAAATGATTTGGGTTGGAAGTCGTGGGCTTATCTACTTTGGATCGACCTCGTTCATACAAAGCTTGTCTTGTTTAAGTTTCAACACTAATATAGGTATAGTTAGGACGAAATCCTTTCATGTTTACACAACATTGAATGATAGAGGTTATCAGATGCTATAACTTGGTAAAACAACTGTTCTATGTCACAGCTGACTATTTTGGGCCTAAACCAGACGTGCATGGAGGTGTGTTCTAGGGTTATTTTATGTCTGCTTCAATTAATAAGATTTTGTATTTCAAAGCAGCACTAATTCTAGTTTGAACGAAAATACTGTAATTTTATATTTAAACTATAATTCTAGACTTGTAATTCTAAATTTATAATTATGTTACAAGTTTAAAATTTTATGCTCGTTTTATATACAAAAAAGCAATAATTGTAAATTTAAGAAGTAATTATATAACTTGAATACTTTGAATTTAAAAAATAATTCGAGATTAAAGATGTTATATTCATGGAGTGATCTTTAATTTGATTACAACCACATATTAGAAAAATCCTTGACAATAGAACATGGATTGATATGTATTTTTATTATTATTATTTTAGGGTTTTTTTTAATGGAAACTAAAAACTTACTCGATTACATGCATATAATTATAAACCTATTAATTATTGTATATATATTATCTATCTATAAATTATCAACCTCCGATATTACAATCCTATTCATAAATAGGTATTTAAGATCCTACAAACTTAATTTAATAGCAGAACAATTATTATTATTGATTTGTTGAATTGTTGTTATGTCTTTTTTCTTTTTTATATATTTTTTTAAATAGAAAATTCAAGATAATTTTCAGTAACTAATCACTCATTTTATTATAACTTATGGTAATTACGCATTCATCATATTTCATTCATTGTTTTATGGATCTTGCACCGTCTAAATTTTTTATATTTTTCTTTTATCACTTTCATTATTATAATTTGCCCAGAACAACTCAAGCTGCTTTTTTAGTTTGTTATTAAATGTTTGTGGTGGCATGTTATTTATGTAAATATTTTAGACTTTATATATCAAGTCTGAATTGTAATTAAGTTTCGTTTTTCTTTTTTCTAGTCCAAAATTTATAACTCTTGGCTTAATTTTAGTAGACGACAGGGTGTAAACTACAAAAAAAAAAAAAAAGAAAAAGGGTATTGGATGATATGGATACGGAGGGGAAAGATGGAAAGGATGAGATGCTGAATCCATTTGGTTTAATGGCTATATATCCAACGAAAGAAGAAAGGAAGGGGATCTATTCTTTTATAGACCCTCCAATTTTCAATCAAGAAGCCCTCTATGTTTCTTCCTTTTCTTTCTCTTTTCTTTTTCTTCTTTTTAACATGAACAAAATTCACTCCCATTTTGCATAATACGAGTAGAGTTCCATGGTTTTGATCACTCAAAGTACCAGTCTGGGAGTTGGGATGCATATATCTTATCTATCATAAATAGTCAACATCTCTCTCTCTCTCTCAAAAACCATTGAAATGAACCAAAAATCATATGGGGAGCCATAAAGTTTTTTTAAAAAAAAACATTCACATGTATTTTACCAAGGTTGAGCAACAAATGGTGGGCCTATTGAATTACTCCAACCACCCATGCCCAGACAGAGTAGAAGTGATCAACCCCTTATATTCTCCTCTGTTGTGTACCATATATTATAAATTAGAAGTGCTATAAATTCCAACATTTATGTTTGAGAAAGGCTTCACACTGCCCTTGACATGTCCCTAACAATGCATGGGTTCTTCCACTCACAAATGTCATATACCCACTCTTGATAATGGCTGTGCAGAAGCCAGCACTACAGGCTGGTTTGCCACACCTTCTACTCCTGTTTTCAAGTGTTTTTTATATTTTTAACTTTAAAAATATTAAATTGATTATTATTTTTAGTGTTTTTTAAATGGTTTTGATGTGCTAATATTAAAAAAATCTGAAAAAAAAATTCAAAATAAAAAACTATTTTGAAAAACACTATGAACCATGCACAATCTCAACCAAGACAATTTAAATGGTCTTGGCTTCCATGGTCAAATCTCGTGGAAAACAATGATGCAGATTGCAGAAGGTAGGAGCAAGGGTCCTCCAACAACTAGCAATAAAATCAAGTCCTGAAAATTACTCGAGGACGAACCAAAGGATCACTGCTAATTAATTAATTCAGTTGCCTGCATGTCACATGGCAATTGAAAGTACACGCTTCCTTCAAATGTATTGTCACTGAATCGATTAATTAAAGCATGCTGTGAATATTTTTATGTGACTAGATAATGAACCCTCCTCGTGACAATTCATGGAATATATCTTGTTGGGTTACAGTTTGTAGTATAGTGAGTCAGATTCTGAAAGAGATAGCAGTGATACATTGCCACCAGATATTGATAGGGAACTGCCGAGCTTGGTGTATTAATTATTTCTCTGATATGCGCAAGAAAAGAGACTAAAGATACTATATATTCTAAGTGTGAATACCATTCCAAATCTAGCCGGAGAGGAAAACCACCACATGCAGCAATCTAGTCCGTGAAAGCTGAGAATTCGCAATAAAAGACATAAAAAGAAAAAAGCAAGCAAGCAAGCAATTAATGTTGTTGGCCCCAAACCACTGCTCGATCAAATCTCCATCTATTTCTCTAAAAATAAACACTTTTTTAACGTAATAT
>Ga0325411_1000654_pt1 | contig 36820 bp, 16 predicted proteins | sample PopdelMetagenome_13_FD_206181 | JGI IMG/M metagenome (GOLD analysis project Ga0325411, IMG submission 206181) | Populus deltoides microbial communities from Bellville, Georgia, United States - Xylem-PdIQD-R4 | ecosystem: Host-associated > Plants > Phyllosphere > Stem > Wood/Secondary xylem...
CAAGAAGAAAATGGATTAGAAGCAGTCCAAGATTCATATAATTTTTCTCTTCACCAGCGATGATGCATGAACCCACGAGCCGCTGGTGGCGGAGGCCGTGGATGCACACGTCACCATTATTCTCTCCGCTTCCTAGAATCTTTCCAGTGTGTTCATGGCTTCTAACAACTTCTCCAGTTTCATTTTTGAGTTTTGAGAGGCCTATTTTGTAAAATATAAATGTTTAATGTGTGTGTGTGTGTGTTTGAATTATTTTGATTTTTGTTGATTTATAAAATATAATTGTAGGGTGGTGTGAGTAAAAACTATCGTAAAAAAAGAGGATGTGTGTTTGTGTTGCATTTTCTGTTTATTACTTGTTTATTTTATGTTAAATAGATGGTAAAAAAAAGAGAGAGAAAAAATAAAAAAAAATTTAACCAAATGTTTTAATTGCATACAACCAAAAATCCTTAAAATTATTTGAGTATTTTCTTTTAAGAATCCAAAATACTTTGGCATTTAAAAAAAAATTATTGCATGAATTTTACAACAAGTTTGTAAAATTCAAAAGGATTTTGGCCAATATTTCAATAACCCTAAAAAATTTAGTTATTGAAAATTAACGGTCAACATTCTAGTATAAATTTAGACCTACAAATAGGTTGGTATTTAAATATCAAGAGTAGACTAAAACATTATCAAAATTATTTTGAATATTCACTAATTTTAATTGGGAGTATTTTTCAATATAATATACGAGTTGTGAAAAATGCTTTTGCCTTTCAAGATGAGTGAACCCTATCAAAGCCCCTACATAGATTATTCCTATAAAACTTATATGGGCATATGAGCTCATAATAATTCAACATGCCAAATTTATTCATGATCATAAATCTTTGTTCTGAGTCAAACAGATCATCGATTAGGAACCTATCAAAACCTTTAAACCATATTTAGACCACACAATGCAGTATACCTCAGGTAAGGTGTGCTAGGGGTGCTAATATCTTCCATAGCCTCATCCAAGTTCATACAATTGGAATTTCTAATAAGACTAGTACATTCGAGTCTCTTAGTGACTTTGAACCAAACAACTAGGTGGCGATTCCTCAATCCTGACATCCCATTATACCGCGTGCCCACGTGCGACTCCCTCTTTAAGGAATTTTGTCCTTAAAATTTAGGTTTAATTTTAAGCTTGACACCAAATTTAATTTGTTTTATACTTATCTCATTCATACTATTTCCTTTCAACCATGTTGCTTGTGTGTACCCCGATTTGAGTATCCATAAACATCTACTTATTCTGATCTAGGAGTATGAATTTTTTTATTGTCAACCCTTACGGCTCCATCTTTACATTGTCAAAAACTAACTTAAATTTTACCATTACGTGTTTTCTACGATAATAACCCTTTATGTAGACTCTCACTATAATATCCCACATCGGCGGATGAAGAGTTGGAGGAGCTTATATGAGCATGCTCACCTTGACTAAGAGGACGTGTTTTGGGGCCATGCGTGGTTGTTAAGAAAAACTTTGTGAGGCCCGTGGGCCAAAGCGGACAACATCTTGCTAGTAGGGTGGGGTGTTACATTTGGTATCAGAGCCTGGCTCACTAGTTGTCCGATGGTGCCGACAGGGTTGTCGGGCTCCTTAAGGAGGGTGCATTGTAATATCCCATATCGACAGGTGAGGACTTGGGGGAGGGCCTTATATGAGCATGCTCACCTTGACTAGTAGAATGCGTTTTGGAGCCATATGTGGCTGTCAAGAACAAATCCGTAAAGCCTATGGGCCAAAGTGGACAATATCTTGCTAGTGGGGTGGAATGTTACACTCACCATTAAAACTATTCTCTTCTACATACAATTGGATTAGCAGAATCTAGCCACCATTCTTACAACATCATAATGTTGTTATAGTCTTTAATAGCACATCATTATATTATCCATCATAACCTTTATTTGTCCGTAAACTTACTTATCAAAACAACCCACCTCGTATCCCTCTTTAAGGCCTTCACCTCAGTTCTCATTCCTAGGATTTCAAGCTATGATAACCAGCAATGGTTCTTCAAATATATATAATTCCAAATTTATTTAAGCCCCTTTCATGTTCATTCTATTGTGATATTCTTAGTTTCATTTATACCAATTATCATAAACCACCCTTATCACGTGACTTCTAAGCTTACTTTGCCATCCTCATCTATCACATCACAAGAGGAGTATTGTAACATCCCCATATCCAGGATTAAGCAACAATCTCATGTCAACTGATACACAGAGTAAATTATGTGTGTGTGTGTGTGCAAGGTGTTCATATTAAATTTTACCGAAATTTTCACTAAACTTTCGGCAGAGTCTCCCCTACATCGAGAGGTCCCAGGTTATCGACATTTAAACTGTTTACACTTCTAATATTTTACATCTCATAACTCAATCATGACCCAATCGTTCTAGGTCTCAATCCCACAAACTTCATCATCATCACAACCATAATATTTATAACACACATTGAACAACAAATATCATTATAGAGGAATAAATGAGATAAACATGTATACATGGACACATTCATATGAAATTCAGAGTTAAGATTATCTATTCAATTTTAAACATTGATTATACAAATTAAGTTATATAAAAGTTGTAATATTACAAAATACAAGGGTATACTCCCTAGAACCTAAAATTATAAAAAGTGAACATAAGCTAGGATCTTCTCCTGTCGTGCATGCGAGGGCCCTGAAGCAAAATACATATTATTGAAACATGAATATCACAATAAATATAACAACATAAATATCCAATAATTTAAAAAGACAAACATGCATTCATATTTTGTTCACTTTCCCCTTCTAGTTTTCATTGGAAACTCTTTCTCATTCAACTACTAAAAATTGTTTCCTCTTCCATTATCAACCTCCATTCAAGATTTCATAAGATCAACCATGATTATTTTCATATAAGACATTACTGATACCAATTTCACTGGTATCATCATCACCCCGTAGGAGTTGATGCAAAGTGATCCCCTTCCCCGGGATCCTAATATACACTATATGTATACTAGCCAATATATGGTGATCCCCTTATCAAGAATCTTATCATACACTAAATGTATGCTAGCCAATACATGTTGATTCCCTTACCCGGGATCCTAACATACACTAAATGTATGTTAGTCAAAACATGATGATCCCCTTTCCCAGGATCCTGACATACACTAAATATATGTTAATCCAAACATGATGATCCCCTTACCCGAGATCCTAACATACACTAAATGTATGCTAGTCCACACCCAATATCACACTTCTCATATTTTCGTTGTCAACGATAATTTCATCACTCAGCAATTCACACAACAACCTTTCACCTCGAATGCACATACTTTCAGAATATTATCCAAAATATCAATATCATTACGCAACTTTCTTCCTTTCACATAATATCCAACATTTGGTAATTCACATTTTACATCAATAACATATTAAACTATGAAATTTAACTGGAAAGTATAGGTGCAGATCACCTACATGCAATAGAAGCCCTACTCGTGCTCCTCTGCTGCTGTTGCTGCGGCAACATGCATATGGTCCCTCTTGTGAATCACAAGTTTATCTTATAAATTTTCCTCATTCAAGGATATGTTTTATAATAACCATATCAACAACCAATAAGTCTTTCTTTCAATCATTTCTTTATATTTTACATCTTTCTCATTACACCCATTAATATTATCGTTCTTTGTCTAACCATAGTTATCATTTCTTTCTCTATATTTGAATTGTTATTGTTTAAATCTCAAACTATTACTATCTAGACATTGGACTGTTACTGTCCAACCGTTACTGTCTTTCTCATTACACCCATTAATATTGTCTTTTTTTGTCCAACCATAATTATCATTCCTTTCTCTATATTTGAACTGTTACTGTTTAAATCTTGAACTATTACTGTCTAGACATTGGACTGTTACTGTCCAACCATTACTGTCTTGAACCGTTATTGTCTAGACATTGAATTGTTACTGTCTACACATTGGACTGTTACTGTACAACCGTTACTGTCTTGAACCGTTACTATCTAGACATTGAATTGTTATTGTCTAGACATTGGATTGTTGCTGTCCAACTATTATTGTCCGACCTCTCTTTATATTTTTAATTATATCCAGAGTTCTAGAACTCCGTTTCAAGCAAGATTGGTCTCGTTGGAAAGCTAAGACACGAGGCTACAAGTTCTCTGAAGGAAGGAGAACCAAGTTCTGCCCTCAAGATAGTCAAAATTATTCATCAACTAATCAGTCCTACTACCCTACAGGGTCTGTCATAACCCAGTCTCGGTTGGTGACCCATAACTAGAGTTCTATAACTCCAAATTAAGAAAGACCAATTTCCTTAGCTAGTTAACATCCAGAACTACAATTTATATAAGGAACTTATTCCTAATTGCTTCATCCTCCCACCTGAAATCTCATTAAAAGTTAGGAGATGAGCCTGTCCAGAATCGTCACCCCTTCCATTCATATATAACATTCACAAACTACATTTTCTAGGTAAATTATCATGGTTTCATGTCCCCAATCATATACAACACATGAATTAACTTAATTTTAACATCTATTATATTTTCCCCAAATCAAGTCTAAGAACCCTAATCTCTAATTCAACATTAAGCCATCAATTCATAATCGAATTTGAAACGACTTATAGGACCATGATTAGAACATCTTACTCGGTAGGAATCAAGGTTTCGATCTTCAACCAGTCGAAGATTTTCAACTCCTCCTTTTTCTTATGGATAGTCGGCACTCCCTTCCCTCTTTTGTTCAATTTTTTCTTGTTAATTCCTTGCCCCTAAGTGTTTATTCTACCTATAAACCTTTAATCTTGGATGGGTTCTTGAAATTTGGTGTTTTTCTCTTGATTTGCAAGAATGGATACAAAAACTCTTTCTTTTCTTTCCTTATGGCTGCTGTAAATTTTTGGTGAGGAGATGAGTATTTATACTCTATAGTTTCTCTTATTTGCACTTAGGCTCCATTTTCTTTAAGTGTATTATTTTTTTTAATTAAATTCAACCCTCGACATTACAAGGTTTATTTGTAATGTCTCGAATTATTTCACCCAGAAATTTATATTCAAAATTTTTTAAATTCCTGTTTTTATTTAACCATATGCATGAATTTCTTTACTTTTATTTCCCATGTAGTTAGTTTGCAATTTAAACAACCTTTATTTTTCCCGGTGTTTACATGTATCATCCTATGCTATATATGTAACATCCCTTTCTATGCACAACCTTCATTTATCTTAACTATTGTCGATTGGAATACTATTTGACATAGTACTTCATATGATATTTTGAAAAAAATAGTTCACCCATCGTTTTTTTTATAGACATACCAAAGGATATTCAATCTTAAGTTTCCAATCAACCCCCTGTTATAAAACCCTTTCAAGTATTGGTTCATCATCTTTTCGACAAAATAAACATGTTATATGATCATTTGGTATAAATCATCAGCACAATTCTAAATTATACATCAACTTTTCTTTTCCCTTCTTTTCTTAACATGTGTCTTTTAGTAAGGTAAGAGGGAAAATCAACCCTCGTCTTTATTTTCTTTTCTAATTTTTTATTGTCACACTTTAAACCAAATTTTTTAAACCTTTATTAGTTTTAAAGTATGTTGGTCTTGCATCCTTATTCCTTTCTTTAGTGGAATCATTAAGACTACTATGTTAGGATTTCTTTTTACTTTTCATTTAAACGTATGCTAACATCATGGTTAAGCAATGTTTTTGTACAAAGTCACAAGTCTTATCTATTTGTTTTAAACATAGTTTCATTTTGTCCTTTATCACACGTGTGCGGCGCGCAACGATCATCCTCCTAGAGCGGGATCTTCATGGTGATGGGAGGAAAGAACAAGGAGTTCTTATTTCTTATTAATAAAAAAAATGAATGAGTCACCATCTAGTATTTTAAAAATAATTTTGGATCTATTTGGAAAAAAAACACAAAAAATATGGAGATAAACACTATTCAAAAATCAGTAGGGTGTGTTCACCAAATATGCCCCTAACCAAAAGTCAAAGGCTTATAAAATACTTTAAGGACAACAAAATTGCACTTTTCCTTTGGTAAAAATTGAATTTGCCAAACACTACCTTATTTAAATGATGGGCTCAGCCCAACCACGTAGGTCGAACTTCCTATTCCAAAGACCCAAACCCACAAACAAGGTTCAGAAACAATAAAGAAACATTGAAGATCAAATGGTTTTTTTAAAATGTGATGAAGAACACAAAGAACATAAGAAATAAGCCTAAAAATGAAAGTTCGATTTCAAACCAAATTGCACAAATTAAAAGCACAAAATCATAGATAAACATCATCCAAACAAGTTTTTGGGCTACATTATCATAATAATCAAACAAAAGCCATGATAATTTGATTTTATACAAAAACAAAAGACAGAAAAGAAGATCAAAAGCCATAAAATGATGAGTAACAGGAAGAACACAAGAAATAAGCCTATAATTTGATTTCAAACCAGATTGCATAAAATTAAAGGCACATAATCATACATAAACATCATTCAAACAAGTTCTTAGGGCTAGATCATCTTAATTAAGGATGCATATCTACCATTAGAAACAAACCACACTCGATTTGGAGATTAAGAACTCCATGTTCACTGCTTGAAAGATTGACCCTTAATGAACTTTAATATGTCAATGCACATCGGTTGATCAAAGACAAGATATTTAGATTCGTTGAAACAAATAGGGTGTAAACATTTAATGGGGTGGCTTATCATTATAGAGGAAATGTTTCTTAATCCATTGATGGTGATTAGAGCCCTTGAGGTGGTCTGAGATGCCACATTCCTTTGCTTTAAAATGACATCTTGATAGCCTTCTTAGCTAGGAAAAACAATAAAATAAGGACAAACAATATGTCACTCAATCTCTTCATTAAAAGTGAGCAGTGTTTTTTCTTCTTAAACCCTAAAAATTAGGGTTTTCTATTTGGGATCTGAAAAACTTCAACTTGATCCCTGTTATTTCAATTTGAGCTCACACATCCTTAATTAAAACAAAACTAACTAATTTTATGCAATGAGGCCCTTGCCAAAAATCAATCAAAATCCTTGAAGTCGGGCACCATTTACAAAGTAGCTTTTGGTTTCTAGTTTGTTCAATTTAGTCCCCAATTAAACCTTAAACTTTGATTTTCTTCAATGTAGTCCCTGGAAAGGTTCGGTATAACCCCTAATGTTACATGCTTTTTGCAAATAAGTTATTGGTCTTAAAAAGTTTTAATTTAGCCTTTAATTAGCCTTCAACCTTTAAATTTCTTACAATTGAACCACTAATTACATCTTATTAAGCTTCTAAAAATTAAATTTGATCATTTAAATTCCAATCTTCTTAATTAAATCCAAATTAGGTTTTCATAACTAAATTTTTCTTCAATGAAGTCCTTATGTAAGTCAATTACACTTTGAAACGTTTAATGAAGTACTTAGACTTAATTAATTTTTTCAATTTTGGTCAAGTTTGGATTTCAACCTCGATTTTCCTTTTTTCCTTCATCTCATCTTAAAACATCTTAATCTAATTATTCTTCTGGTGTGTTGATCTTTTGTAGCTTGAAGACTTATCTTCTTATGTCTTGAAAATATTTCTAGATTTTTAATAAAAAAGAAAAATACATATTTTTTAAAAAACAAATTTAGGGGGTCCAAAATCAAATTATGACAATTTCCCTTCTCTTTACAATACTTATGATATAAAATCCTTTAAAAGGGTTTAAAAATTAAGTTTGTAAGGAAAAGAAAAAGGTATTGGGTATTTGAGCGCTAGACGTTGGTGTATGATCGAGTAACTTGCTCTTGGTGTGAAAAATAGTTAGGATTTTTCATGAATGATCTCTCTTCAAGCGACCAACTCATAGTTCATAAATGGGTAACTTATCTATGGTATGAAAAATATCAAGGATTTTTCATGGATGGTCTTTGTCTAGGCGACCAGCTCGTGCTTTGTGATCAGGTAACCTTCCCGTGGTTTGAAAAACAACTAGGATTTTTCAAGGATGGTCACTATTCGAGCAACCATTTCATGGTTTGTGATCGGGTAACTTGCCCATTGTCTGAAAAATAACTATGATTTTTCACGGATGGTCTCTCTTCAAGCGACAAACCCATAGTTTATGATCGAGTAACATGTTTGTGGCGTAAAAAATATCTAGGATTTCTCACAAATGATGATGTCTTGTATCCTCATATAAGGAACTATGTCCTTCCTTATTCTTAGATGATCCAACTTCTGATTTTCTTTGTCCATGTTCTTTATGGATTGGATTTCTAGTAGTTCACATTTGTTAAACCTTTTTGGTTGCTCTCGAGGAATATTCCTTGAAAATTCTTGCAAATATGCTTATGATATTTATGTATGTATTTTACTTATCTTAAAATATAGATGATCCAACTTTTGATTTTCTTTGTCCATGTTCTTTATGGATTGGATTTCTAATAGTTCACATTTGTTAAACCTTTTTGGTTGCTCTCGAGGAATATTCCTTGAAAAATCTTTCAAATATGCTTATGATGTTTATGTATGTATTTTACTTATCTTAAAATATAAGTCCCTTTTTTTTTGCCAACTCATTAAACCCTTTTAACCTACTTGAGCCAGCATGTATGTTTTTCCATTGATTTTCACTATGCCTATAATGACTTATTGAGGTTTTTTAACCTTACAGCTTTGAGGAAATCAATCCATGCTGCCAAAAATAGTTGTCTAGAAGAGTTTAAGACAAAGTTGCCACCCTGCCTTCTTGATTATTGTGAGAAGAACTTTACTTCTTTTTAGATTGTCCATTTTTGTATTCTTCTAAATTTGCTTTATGTTGGTGGCTTAAGCAAGTGATGCTTTTCAAGAGCCCTCCATTATCTTATTGATTTTTTAGGGATAAACTCTATCTATAATAGTTTTTAGACTTTTGACTTTTTTTTTGAAAATTTAAGTAATTTTAATTCGTGCTTAAAAAAAATCTTTAAAATACAAAATTCCCCAGGTTTTTAGAGAGGAAATGTTTGTTTTCATCTCACTTTAAAAGGTGTTTAAAATTGACAAAGGTATATGATGAGATGACCAAAAATTTGGTGTAATAAAAGCTTGTTTTTTTTGCTTGCTCATTTAATTTTTATGAATAATGACAAATAGTTTTGTCCACTATGCCATAATTTTGATGAAATATTTACCAAGTTGAGGATGTTATTTACCAATCCAAATTACTTGTTTGATTGATCATAAAAGGTATGTAATGCAGGCTATGGCTTTTGGCTATGAAAGAAAATGATTTTTATGCTCAAAGTGTTTCAAGGTTCTAAGGATTTAGGATCATTGTCATGGTGTTTTTCTTTTCTTTCATCTTGTTTCTTTGATTTTTCCCTTTTTGATTACTTTGGTGGAGCTCTCTTATTTTGTTTTGACCTTGATTTGGTCATTTCTACCTTTTCATTTAAGTATGTCCCCTAACATTTGGATTTCTCGAGCTCTATAGCCTTTTCACGATGACTCTTTATCCTTTGATCTTTAAATTTCTGCTTGCCCCCAGTATGGGGTATGATTTTAGTTAGAATTAACCTTTGACTTTTGAAATTTTTATTTGCCCCCTAGTGTGGGATGTGATCCTAATGAAGGTTGTTATAAAGAAAAACTTATTCAAGTTCAAATGGGATCCATAAGGGATATATTTTTGGAATGTGAAGGGAATAACAAAGATGATCTTTATTCTTTTCAAGCACAAATAATTAGAATTGATAAATTTATCCTCATCCAATGTAATGGTTTGAAATAAGACTTTCAATTGATGATGAGTGAATCTTACTACATGTAATTATATGTATAACTAAAATGAGCTCAAGATATATGGTGTAGGTAATTCGTTGTCACCTCAAGGTGGGAATTGCTTGATGAATAAATGCCAAAATATTATTTTAAGCAAACATTATATCACTTTTCCTTAAAAAGTTCAAAAATTAGTCAAAAATAATAATAAAAAAAACCTTTTAAGAAAGAGGAGTTTTTTTATAAAAAAAAAAACATTTTGAGCCACTGAGATCATGTCAGGTTGTAAGGGATGTTTATTTAAGAGGAAGGTTATACATAAAGAGAGTTGTTGGTGAACTTTGTTTTATTGATGAGAATGAATTACACAAAGTATTTCTTCATAAAATCTAAATTTACAGGCCTAATTACATCCTCTCTATCTATCCTAGTCAAGATTAGTGCCCTTCCTAAGAATGCCTTTTTTACCATATAAAGGCATTCATAGTTTGGTGTCCACTTGTTATGATCTTCATGAGGCAATGATAGAATTTTTCTTAACACCAGATCACATTCTCTAAATTCTCTCGACCAAACTTTTCTGATATATGTCTTAGCCATTCTTTTTTTGTATAGTTGGTGATGACAAATTGTTGCTAGCCTCTTGGTTGTAATTATACGGCAAAGATTATAATTTCCATTTCTATTTACTGTTGATTTGGTTAAAACCAATTCTGGTTGCCCATTCTCTGTTAGTTGATATCTGTAAACTTGCCCGACCACCATTCCTATCTCTATCTTCTCTTTGATGGGTCAATTCTTAGAAACCCTCATGCTATCATACTTTTCACTTCATCGTGAAATTCTTTGTAATAATCAATTTCATGCTCGTTGTGTTGGTGATATAAGCAGAAGTCGCCATTATTTTTTTCGGTTTGTTTTTGTGATGGTGTTTTGAGAGCTGGTTTTAGCACCGGGTATAACTCATAGCTATCCTTATTGCTTTTGCTTCCTTCATTCCCATCTTTAGAGCATTGACATTTCCACTTTCCAAAGCGTGACTAGGAAGAGGATTGGAAACCACATTAAGTGTATCATCAAAAGTGATCCATCTTGCTTTGATGCGCTAAAAGATTTTCTTTTTGAAAGTGAAGCATATCTCAATGCTATGTCCAGGAGTATCGACATGATATTCACATTTAAGGTATGGTTTGTACCATTAAAGGAATGATTATTACAAAGTTACGATGCAAATAAGTGTTACTTAGCCAATACTAAAGAGACACTTGTAAATCTTTTAAGGGTATAGGAAGTGGAGAAAGTTGTTTATTGTTTCTTTAGAAGTCATTTCAGGGGTGTAATGTTCTTTTAGTTGGGGTATCTTACTAGTTTTTCAGGGTGTTGGGTTGACTTTTTGGTAAAAGGGAGGAAAAGTTCATATTGGATACAAATGAGGGTTGCTGGTAAGAATTGTAATAACTCACTTTTCAAAGTTGTTTAGGTTTGTGTCTTTTCTCTTCCTAGTGAATCCTTTCTTTTTAGTTGGGTCCACTATTTTTCTAACTCTAATAGTCTGCTCAATTTGTTTGACCACAATCATAATATCTATGAAATGTTGGATAGGGCACCTACTAGATGGTCGAAAGGTGCTTTGAATGTATTGGAAAATAAATTAGTCATTTTGTTTTCTAATAGCAAGGGCTCAACCTGAGTGGCCTTCTCTTGCCACCTTTAGGCATATTTCTAGACCTTTCTTTATTTCCCTTCCCCATCATTAAAAGGCTAGATCTGTCTAGTGTTATATCAATGTTGAATTTGTATTGTTTTACAAAGGCTCCCACCAAATCTTTCCACCCTCGAATCTCAGTATTGTTGAGCCTTATATACCAAGACAGTGTAGCATCACTGAGGTTATCTTAGAATAAATAGATAAGTAACTTTTTATCGTAGACCACTTAAGCCATTTTATTATAGTAAGTCTCGAGGAGAGTCAACATACATTGTGTGTATTTGACGAATTCAGGTACTTAAAAGTCCCTTAAAACTATGACATTCAGTACCAAGCACATTTTAGCTGCTTTGATGGGGTCATGTAGATTAAACCCCTTAACAACTTTTATCATTTTTTCCAATTCGATCCACCTGTCATAAGCCTTGTCACCAGGGTCCTCTTTTAGAGCTTCTTCGCTAACTATGGTTACCACGAGGGGTGGTCTTATGGGGCATACAAGTGGGATGTATAGGAAACTTGTGAACTGGTTTTCTAAAGATGTTCAAGTAGGGTTTAGATTATAATGTTGAGAGCAAGTTGTAGCTGTTGGATAAGAGATTACTTTAGTTTGAGCAACCGGAGCTTCTATTGATCTTATTCACAATACTTGCTCAAGTAGGCTAGTTAGCCTTGCCATGTCACCCTTAAGGTTCTTTATTTCCCTCTAGCGTTCAACTCCCAAACATGCATGCTCTCCATTCACTATTAGCCTTTTTTTTTGGATCAAGTGTGATAAATTCGTTTAAAAAGAGGACCTATATATCAACTCTTGCATATGCATATATGTTAAAAATGTTCACATGTTAAAGCTTGTGTATGAGAAAATATATTGGATATGAGTTAGCCTTTTTGAAATGACTCAGGACTTCCATAATTCCCTGGGAAAGATTTATGAGTTCAAACTGGTTGTTGTAAAGGAGCATCTACCAAGTTCTTATCATTTTTGAATCACCAAACATATTAGAAAGAAATATGGGCTTTGACCCTTTCATAAATAATAAAGCATTCATACATTGTTTTAAAAACTTTCAAAATTCAAAAAGCTCTATACATCATTACTCATAAAAAGGCATCACCTCTATTAGTTATGTTTCTAAAAAAAGAAGTGATGGCACTCATGTATTTTCGGTGTTTCGCAGCATTATTTCTAATCTAGGTAGCCTGTTGTTGCAACCTTTTATCATTTGCTCAATTTGTTTTATCATTTGTCTTTTTTTGTCATGGAACAAGGTATTATTGGCGATCAATACTTTGTTACTGGTTGCTAAAGCTTCATTGCTTCTCTCTCGCACTCGTACTATAGTCTCCAAATATGCTACCTTAGCCATTGCCCTTCACAACTCTTCTCTCTCAATGTCAAGCTTAACTATTTTAGAGTTATTTTGAACCTCAAATTTGTCAATATAGTCTTGACATTTTTTACGCTCTTGTTTAATCCTAATTAAATCTTCCTCCATCTCAAAGTAATGGATTCTTAACTCTTTCAGCTCCTCCTCTTGGATTTCCAGCTAAGACTGCAATATCTTGGATTTTTAGCTCCTCCTCTTAGATTTCCAGAAAAGAAATAGTATGTTTTCAAGTGGTCGATCAATAATGAACCTCTGAGGGTAAATCAACATAAGGTTTAAAAAGAAAATCGGTCAAATGAAATGCTCATGGATGAACCAATCAAAAAACATGATTTTTTAAAGGAATCAATAGATATAAATTGCTTATAGGTGAACCGATCAGAAAAGAAGGTTTTGAAACTAGTTGGTCAAAATGAGCTTCTTATGAGTGAACCATTTGAACATGAGATTTAAAAAAAAAAAGATTACTAAAAAAACATCTTATGAGTGAACCGATCAGAAAACATAAATTTTGAAATCCACTAGTCAGAACAAAACACTAATAGGTGGACCAATCAAACACAAGATTTAAAAAAAAATTGGTTGAAAACGAACTGCTTATAGTTGAACAAATTAAACATAAGATTTTTATATTAATTCGACAATCTTTAAAATTTATCTGATGTTGATAATTAGGACACAAAAATAATCAAACAATCAACATCCATCAAGTCATCTCATATAAAAAAAAATTAAACAACACCATCATAATCAAAATACAAAGTTTAGGGTTTTATTTGACAAAACAATTTGCGAAGATGCATCATATATAATGTAATGCCCTGAACCTTTTACGTTACTATTATTTTACTAATTGTCTTGAACATGAAGAATGGGATAATTTTTTTATCCTCATTCAAAATCATTTTCCATTATTATTTATGATGCAACTCTATCATTACATAATATCCATCTTGTCGCATGTGTGCAGTGTCGCGGCGAAAACATCCACCCTTAAAATTTGGTATTTAATCTGAAAATATGGGGAGACAAGGAATTCTTGTCTTTTATTAGTGGAAAAATGGAAAGGGAGTCGCCACCTAATACTTTGGTCACTAGGAACCCTAATTGGTCTCATAGATCGGGTATATAGACTGGTTGTGTAAAGTGAAGGCATTAGCACCCCAAATACGCCCTACCTAAGGTAAGCTGCATTGTTTTATTGTCTGATAAAATCTAAGGTCCTGTCGTGTTTTCTAGTTGTTGGTCCGTCTATGGTTTAAGAAAAGTCCTCCTCGGTAAGGAGATCTTTATCTATTCAGGTATTTCTGACGTCAACAAAAGAATTTAATATCCGGAATACGTCTTACATATAAGGTCGTAACCCCAGATATTAAAATAAAACAAATTAATTTTTTAAAAAAAATTTAAAATATTGGCTTAGTTCTCGTGACTTTAATAAAATGGTTATTAAAGCCATAATGCATGCTGATACATATTTTTAAAATTTTCTTTGTTATTTGAAAATACAATATGATTTTTTTATATATTTTTGAGAGACTTGGCAGTATGCATGAAAATAAAATATTTTTTATTTTTTATTTTGATGAAGACCAGGTATTTTAATACCGGATTTATATCTTTACATTATAAAAATACAAATCAATATTGATCAAAATGCAGTAAAACTTTTTTGGAAAATTACAGATTTTTTTAAAAAAAGATTTTTTTTTGAAATAATTTTAAAGCAAATTTTATTTATTTTTTTGGGCTGGGCCCAGTCTGGCCCGTGTGGCTGGGCTGGACCCAGCTAGCCCAGCCTAGTCACTAGCCCCTGCCAGTGACCAAAACCCAGCCATCCATGCACGCGTAATATTTTACGCGTGCATGAACAGTGCGAAGGTAATTAAATTACCTTCGCACTATTCATCTCCTTCTTGCAAGAACGGGAAAAAAACAGATGCTACAACTGATGATTTCAGGTATTGGCTTCCTTATGTTTTTTTTTTTTTTACATACTAACATGCATCATTTATATTACAGGGAATGAGAAGAGAAATGAACAGACCTGGTTTTGGAGCGGTTAAGGCGATGGAAATGTTGTGTTCTCTGCTTCATCGTGTCCTCTACTTTCGTTCGGTTTGTTTATGTTTCTCCTTCCTCTTCCTTTCATTCTCTCTTTCTGCTCTGTCCCCCTATTCTTTGCTTGTTTTTCTGCTGTCTTTTCCCTCTATGTTTTTGTTTTCTTCCTCTCTGTCTCTTCCTCTCTGCTTTTGTTCTCTTTTTTTCCCTCGGCTACTCTCTGTTTTTTCTCTTTTTTTTCACGCTCTCCTTCTTTGTTCTCCCCATGTTCTTTCTGAACCTGCTCTCCCTTACTCTTCTTCTTTCTCCTCTCTCGATCTCTTCACTTTCTCATTCTTCTTCTTTTTTCTCTCTTTCTCTCCCTCTGTTTCCTGTCTATTTCGTTCTCCCTCTCATTCTTTTTTCTCTCTTCTTCTCCTTTCCGTTGTGCAATGCTGGTGCATTTGTGATGGATAATGGCAGTGGCTGCTGGATGAAGTAGATGATGAGCTGACGATGGTGTTGGCAGTGCTGGTGCGGCTCTCTCCCCTCCTTTTTTTCCCCACTGTCACCTCTCCTCTCTTATTTCTCCCTTTGTTCTCTTTTTTCCTTCTGTCGTTCTCTCTCCTCCCTCTGCTTGGTCCCTCCTCTGGCTTTTATAGCTAGAGGATGCATGCGTTATGGTAGGCATATGGTAACGGCCGGCGTGCATTATGGTGGTGAGGAAATCAGCCGCGAGACATGCCCTTGATTGCAGCTCCACCGCTCCCGTTTTTACCGCAGAAACCGTTGCTTGAAGACACTGAGCAGGGTGCAGTAATTCTTAATGCAACGGCGCTGTTTCAATTTCAAAATGATATTTCTGATTTGGTCCTTGGATGTTTTTACTATTTTTGTAATCAAGCCCCCCAGAAAAGTTGTAATTGGATCCTTTGATTTTAGCACCTTTTCCGGTTTGGTCCTTGGTTTCGGATTGTTTCAATTAAGTCCCTAATGGGCCATTAAACTTCAATAACTATGCAATTAAGCCCCTGATTTGGCCAAATCAACTATTTAAAATTATAATTGGACCCCATAACTTTAATTTCATCCAATAAAAGCCTAAATTGACTTAAAAATCTATTTTTCTTGCAATCAAACCCTTCATAAATCCAATTAAACCTTAGATAAAATTTAATTGAGTCCATAAACATCTAATTTTAGACTTTTTTTCTCAACTTGAATTTTCTTTGTCAACAGGACTCTTATAATGTCAAATTTCAATTCTTGTATTTTTGAACCTCCTCAACCAATTCCTAGCCATTTTATGGAAGTTCCAACATCCTTTTCTCACTCCTATTTTTTTTTTATTCCTTCTGAATATTTTTTTTATATGTATTTTTTTTATTTTTTATGGGGAACCCAAAAATGGATAACAGCACATCTTACAAAAAAAATTTACAACATTTTGGTATAATCAAATTGTATCCACATCACATCATCAACTAACTTATACAAAGGTTTATCTAATACAAAAACTAAGCAAATAAACATTTAGTATGATTATTAGGGGTGTCAAAAGAATGTACCTACAAAAATCCACAATAAATAACACACATGGTAAGCATATCCACATTCATTTATTTCAATAACTTTTTCTTAATTGTATAAACAAACACATCAATATAAAATTATAGATACATATAATTGTTACCACAATATAACTACGACTATAGGTACAATCTTGAATATTGATAATCCTTTTACGAGTGTATTCACGCTATCCTTTGTTCACATAAGATTTCCTTATCCTTTTCTACCACAATATTCTTTGGTGGAACCTCCAAATCTTATCCTACCATGTTAGTCTTGTTGATATATGTATCAACATTAACTCCTTTGGATTATAATATAATATAATCATACTATTCTTTATTCTAAAAATCTTACTTAAATTTAAAAATTTATCTCATTTGTCTATAACATTTATCTTACTATTTGAAACATACACTACCATAATTATTTATTTCCTCTAATAATCATACTTCATAATTAGAGTGACCAACATTGTTTATCCAATTTATTATCCAATTTTTATATTTTAACCTACTTATAAGTTTCAATTTATTACTCTAAATCGGTGTTCATGGCTTGAGCTTAATATATGTATTTTGGATTCATTAATTCTATGCATGCATTTAACTAATAAATAAATTTGCTTTTCGATTCATTAAACTTATTGTTCACTTATCTCATACCTTAGTCACATTTCTTGGTTCATTCAATCCATTTTCATACTCAAAACATATAGTCTATATCAATTATATTTATTTATTATCTTTATCTTCTCATCTCGTTTAAATATCAATATAAACTTTTTTACTCAATTAAAATAAAGTTTAACTTTAATATTTTTAAAAATAAAAAAATTTCTGACTCAATTTTATAATAAATCTTTAATATTTATTACAAAATATATTTATGACATTTGTATAAAATTAAATATTAAAAATAATTTAAATCAATATGTAAAATTTATACAGTACATTACCTAATTTATGGGAAAGTTCATCTTGGCCCCTTTTACGAGTCCACTAATAGGAAATGCTGAGCAAGGCCCCATTCATCGACTCTAGATATTGGATAGAAAAAGCACCCAACCGGTCTTTGTTCGAAGTAGCAATAATTCCTCCTCGGCGATTCACCGCCGCAGTTGGCTACTCTGACGGTCTCAAGCAAAAAGGCAATAGCAGGAATAAACCCTAAAAACCCACTAATAAAAGCCCTAAATCATAGTCGATTTGTAAGAGAAAGATGGGGAAGAAACAGCACAGCAAAGATCGAATGTACATAACAAAAACAGAATGGGCCACGGAATGGGGCGGTGCCAAATCCAAACAACTCCAAACTCCTTTCAAACGTCTTCCTTTCTATTGCTGCGCGTACGCTCTCTAAAATATACCCATAAGATCTTGCAATTATTATTTATTGATTTTTTTTCTTGTGGTTTGTTTTTTTGCAGCCTTACATTTACGCCGTTTGAGTTTCCAGTTTGCACAGCAGATGGCAGTGTATTTGATTTAATGTTAGTATCCTTTTCTTTTCTTTTAATCTTTTGTTGATGTCAGTGCTGAATTTTGATGATGATGATATGTTTCTTCTTTCTTTTTTGTATCAAGGCACATAACTCCGTACATAAGGAAGTATGGGAAGCATCCTGTTACCGGAGCTCCGTTAAAGCAGGGTGATCTTATACCACTCAATTTCCATAAGAATTCTGAAGGTGCGGATTTTCTTGCTTTATAGTATTCGAAAACTTAATCTGATCACTGAAAGAAGTAAGATGATTTTGTGAATGTATACAGGTGGTAGAAGCTTATCTAAATTTTAATTCGATTTCATTGTTATTCAATCTTGAGATCATGCTGATTTAAGTTAGGAGGAAGAGAAAAGAGAATTAATGCTGAGAAGGATGGTATTTTGTGGAGAAAACTTGTGAATTTAGTACTGTGTAAGAAATTTAATATGTTCTGTGTTTTTTGAGGAAGACTTAAGTAGGCGGTGGCATCTTTTGAGTTTGGAGTTGAATAATCACATCATTAAGTTATGTATGTTGATCTTTGCTGTGTTAGTCGCTAGGAGAGCCTAACATTGGCATGTCCTTATGGGTTAACCTAATGTGGCTACATCTTTCTGTCTCGGTGATTAATTTAGTTTTAGTTCAACCAATTCTATTGCTTAGTTTACTTGTTTCCTTGAAATTAAGCTCAAATGTCTGATAAATACATTTTTCCTTTTAATTTCATTACTTTTGTTGTATTTTTCTTCCTTGGTCTACTTGTAGGAAAACTTTCCTCATACCCACTGTATTACTAAAGCCTTCCAATCTCTCCCTTCTTACTGCTTCCAAATGGCTGTTTGATGCAAAACTTGCCATTCGTTTGATGATTCTTTTGTATCTGGATGTCTACGCAACTTAGTTTACATCCATGTGCTAACCATATTACTATATTTTGTATTTTCTTCATAGGAGAGTATCATTGCCCTGTGCTGAACAAAGTTTTTACAGAATTCACACATATAGTTTCTGTGAAGACTACAGGAAATGTGTTCTGCTATGAGGTAGCTTTGTTCATTTTTTGCTTGTTCATTTATTGTCCGTAGTCATGCTCTTGTTTCTTTCTGCTCTTATTTATTCTTTTGCTTGTCTTATAGGCAATTAAAGAATTAAACATCAAGACAAAAAACTGGAAAGAACTACTGACGGATGAACCGTTCACTAAGGATGACCTCATAACAATTCAGGTGACTGATAAATTTACATTACATTCCCCTTAGCCATGTTACACCATGTAGGTGATGTTGCCTATCACCTAAGAAGCTGCTCTTAACTCTGCGGGTATGCTTTGCAGAATCCAAATGCCATTGATAGTAGGAGTACTCTTGATTTTGATCATGTTAAGAATGGTCTGGAAATTGATGATGAAGGTAGGCTATTTCCTTTGCCAACCTTTCTGGTTCAAATGCATTGTTTTAATATTCCTTTTCAAACTACAAGGTGACTTCAGACTTTGTTTTCCAGAGCTAAAGAAGATGAGTTCAGATCCATCTTATAATATAAACATATCTGGAGATATCAAGCAAATGTTGGCAGAGCTTGGAACCGAGAAAGGAAGGCAAATTGCTCTTCATGGAGGTGGAGGCAGCAAGGCACAAAATGAAAGGGCTGCTGCCCTTGTTGCCATTTTGGCTGCCAGGTCACGCATTAAAGAGGATCCCCAATCAACTTCAAACAAACTTCCAAGAGCTTATAGTATTGTAGATGCTGCATCTGCTTCAGTTCATGGAAGAAGTGCAGCAGCAGCTAAAGCTGCACCAGATGACAAAACTGCTGCTCGGATAGCTATGCACATGGCTGGTGAGAGGGCGCCTGTGAATTCAACAATGGTAAGTTTTTCCCAAGTCCAAGCTTTCTGCAAGACACAAGATCAGACATTAGAGAAATTTTTATGCTACTATACTCTCCTCAAATAAAAGTAGGACCTGCCATCACAACTACCAATGTGTCCCACTTTTATGTGATCAGGAAGCAGTACTCTAGGAATGCTGAAATTGCTCATACTAGAGCCGCAAACCAATGATTAATCTGGGATTTACTAAAGCATGCCTCTAAGTATGAATAGCTGAATATACTTTGTTCTCTCCTTTTGACCTTGAAGTCTTATCCCAGTGTCATATAGCTGTGACAAATGCAATCACTGCTTGTTTTCATTTTTGACATGATCTGAATCTGGTTTTGTCCATCTCATTGAGCAATGGGAGTTCAATCTTTTTTTGTTCCCTTTTTTTAGGGAAGATATGAAAGATGCAAAATGGGAACACCCTGTTTTGACTTGATTTTTTACTTCAGGTAAAGAGCCGTTTTACAACTGGTGCTGCTTCACGATCCTTCACTTCAACCTCTTTCGATCCTGTCACAAAAAATGAGTTTGAATATGTCAAAGTTGAAAAAAATCCAAAGAAGAAAGGTTATGTTCAGCTGCAGACAACACATGGAGATCTAAACATTGAGCTTCACTGTGATATAACTCCAAGGACTTGTGAGAACTTCATCACTCATTGTGAGCGAGGTTATTATAATGGAGTGGCTTTTCATAGAAGCATTCGGTATGTTATGTGAATTTGATATTTTTCATCGCTCTGTAAATGCAGAGAGACCATAGATGTTGACCAAGAATTCATCCATCGTCTGTAGGAATTTTATGATTCAAGGTGGTGATCCTACTGGCACTGGGAGAGGAGGCGAATCTATATGGGGGAAGCCTTTCAATGATGAGCCAAACTCCAAGTTGCTCCACTCTGGAAGGGGTGTTGTCAGCATGGCTAATAGTGGTCCCCACACCAATGGTTCTCAGTTTTTCATCCTCTACAAGTCTGCCAATCATTTGAACTTTAAACATACAGTTTTTGGTGGAGTTGTTGGTGGCATGACTACATTGGCGACAATGGAAAAAGTTCCTGTTGATGACAATGATCGACCTCTGGTGAGTTATTCAGATTTCTTGCTCTATATATATATATATATGTATGTATGTATGTATGTATGGGTTCCTTGACTAATTTGGTACGATAATGGTATTCTTACAATTGAATGGCAGTTGACTCGGCAAATGTGAAGTGAAAAATACATTATTTAGTCTGTGGACAGCAAATTCTTTGATAATACGATTTCCACAGGCTTGTATTAGTTATTTTCATAAAAGTTGACTTCTTGTAAGTATTGGGGGAGTCGGATATCAAAATTTTGTGAGATATGGAGAAGTCTCATTAGTAGCATGTGAAGGGAATAACGTTATCATTTACTGAATCCTTGACCTTTTCTCCTCTCAATTAAAATGCTTGCTAGGACCTTCGTGTTGCAATAACAAAAACCTGAAAGACACTACGGTTGCTCTATATATTGCTGCGTCATGAATTTATATTGAATAACCTGCTTGTGATCCGATGCCTCATATTTGTCATTGTTCATCTACAAATAATGCAGGAGGAGATAAAGATAACTAGTGTAACGGTATTTGTCAATCCTTACACAGAACTTGATGAAGAAGAGCAAGAGAAGGCTAAAGATGAGAAGGATATTGGGGACGAAGAGAATGTAACTTTCTGGGCCCCTTTTGGAGTAGAGAAGCGGCATTTTAAGTTTCTTTTCATTAATTTTGGTCTTGAGAGAGTGATGTGGATTTTGTTTGTTTGTTATTTTTTAGGAAAAGATTGGGTCATGGTATAGCAATCCAGGCACAGGAACTACAGAAAGTGGAACTGTGGGTGGTGGTGGTGGTGTTGGAAAGTACTTGAAAGCAAGAAATGCTAAAACTGAACCCACTGCAATCGACAGTGGTTCATCAACAATTGCTGTGACGAAGAAGAGGAAAGTGGGAGTTTCGACAGCGGAGTTCAAGGACTTCTCTGGCTGGTGAAAATTTCCTAATTCGTGTACCGTACTCAGACATTGGAATATGCGGCATAGATGGAGGTAGGTAAGCAGAACATATTCTTTCAAGGTGCTTAAAAATTGGAAGTAAAATTTTGAAGGGTGGTATTTCATTGTTGAGGTTGTCTGTACAATAAGATGTATTATTAAACTACTAGCAGAAATAGTTTACATATGATGAGTGCATGCAGATTTTGTCCCGAGCACTCTCTCTCACTCTCGCGCGCACACAAGCACGCACGAGTCAGCACCCGTAAAGGTGAAATCACTCTTGTATGCTGGTATAAATAATTTCATGCTGGATTGTCATTATCTCATGATGGACGACGCCCCATGATTTTCCTCAAATTATGTTTCTCCTTAATTTTTCGGGGCATAACTATGTGCAATTTGACATTCCAGTAAACAAAGATATTTCTGTTTCCAATTTTGATGGAGATGCTGCGATCAAGGGATCGACTCCTTTCTTTATTGCCATTCCCAGCCACTTCGTAGTTCAAGATTTCATCCATAGTTTTTGATATAAAACTAATAACCTAAATATTCGTTTTCTTTATCCCTGAAAAACCATCCGTAGCCTTGAAATCTCTTTTATGTTTTTAAATTTAAGATTAAAAAAAATTTGGATGGAGAATCAAAATAATGATATTGAATTTTATCGTCTAAATTTAAATTAATTATATAGAAAACATTTAACATTGATTGGTTAGTTTAAGGATGATTAAAATTGAAGGTATACTTTAGGTTTGAATTGAATTATATCTTAAAATTTAAGATAGAAAATCATTTTATTAATTTTATATTCAAAAGATGGACATAACCTTGAAAAAAGCAAAAGCTTGAATACACATTAGGTTAAAAGTGAAATTGAAAAAAATACAAGAACTAGTTCTTAAATGTTTAAAATTCAGAGAATATTAGGCCAGTTTCGTTTTTGGATGGAAGTGTTTTTATTAAAAGTTTATGAAATTTTATTTTCAAAATTGTGTTTGGTTATTGTTATATATATATATATATAAAAGACATATAAAAAGGATATAAATATGTTTAATTGGAGGAACAATGACGAGAACATAAAAAAATCGGTTCTAAAATAAATTCTATTGTTTCAAAATAAAAAAATATATAAAAATTCAAGTTCTTTTTGTCCTAATTGTTTCCATCTTTTATGTTCCAGGACTGTAATCAAATTATATCTGAGAATTCTTCCTTCTAGGTTAAACCTCATCAAAGCTCTGTCGTTTCACCATTGGATAATAGTTTTAATATGACTCTTTTTTTAGTAAAAGTATTTAATGATAACTTAAATTAATAAGAAAGATTTTAATACGATTAAAATATTAATTAGTTTAACTAAATAAACACAGATATCATGTGATTACAAATAAACAAAGAAAAACAGGCTTCGAATTCTAAAGTCACAATCTTGTTTTCTCAGAATACTTAACATTATTTACAGATTATTTATCATCTCTGATCCATCTAATTTACAATACAAAAAAAAAATCTTAATAAGAAAAACTCATTTAATACATAAATATATATTTTTAACTCAAAATAACAATTACTTACCTACGCAAATCCAATATTAGCAATCCAATATTAGCCTTGGAGATAACCAAACATTTCTAATAACCTAAAAATTATTTGCTCATTAGTATCCAATTCAATACATGAGATTGTTTTTAATTCCTACTTTAATCAAAGTTTAAATATATCACCAACATAAATGCTCTAAAATTCCCTCTAAAAATCACCCAACACTAGAACTATGTTATTACAACCCCTTGTTTTATTTATAAAATACCCACTTATTTTAATAATTAAATATAAAAAAATAAATATGTAAAACTTATGGTAATTATGTTCCAAAAATAAAAACATTATAAAATCTAATCGGAAAAAGGATGAGAACCATTTTTTATTTCAAGTAAAGCAGTAGTTTAAGAAGTGGATGTGTCGAAAATTATTGATTACAATGCTAAATCATACCCTATATTTTTTATGTATTTTTTTAAGCCAAAATATGATTTTTATTTTTTGAAAGACTTGATAATATGCACACCAAATAAAATATATATTTTTTATTTTTTTGAAATGAGAAATGTTATTAGAAAATTTGGAAAATTTTTAGATTTCAATTAAAAACATATATTTTAATATTTGGATAATATCTTACAATAGAAATCTAAAGCCCCGATATTAAATAAAATTGTAGAAAAAACATGAGAGGAATTTATTTTAAATTGGTACTTGAACGTTTTTTGAATTTTTTGGAATTTATTTGAGGATTGTTTGGCAAAAAATAATAATTTTTATTCAAAACAAAACAATCAAAATAGATATAAAGGTATGTTTTCCAAACAACGTCTTAGACCGAAAAATTTTCAACAAAAAAAGTTGGCAACCAAACAAAGTCTTATTACCTGACCCAAAACAAAACTAATCGGGTTGACTCAAAAACACTGGTTCAACCCTTTAACGAACTGAAAACCATGGTTTGACCCGAAACTAAAGCAAAATAAACAATTAAACCAAAAACATAAAATATTCTTAAAAAACAAATCAAACAACAAGAACATAAAGAACACGATGAACTTTCAAATTGTAACCCAGAAAGCACAAATCACAAACCAAACAAGTTTTCATGCAATCAATGACAATGTTTTGTCTGTAATCATGCGAAAATCAAGAATCAAGCATTCATTTTCTTCGATTAACACTCAAAAGCCACGACTGATCAAAATATGCTTAGGCAGTTGAAAGAACCTTATAATATGCATCAATATATGTTATTGATGCATTTTAACTCTAGATTATTTGTTAAAGATGGGTGTAAATACCGATAAAAATTTTCATTGGTAAAACTATTAAATCTAGTAATAAATGACACTAAAGATTAAAACTAGCATATAAAAAAAATATTCCAGATAAATTTTTATTAATTGACAACAATATTAACCTAGATGGATATTTTTATTGTCAATCAAATAATTAATTTCTCCCATCAACAGTTACAAAATGTCAAAAGCATCAAAATGCATAATATCTAGCAGATTATGAATGTTAATTATCTTCCAATCATATTCATATATTTTTTGATATTATAAATAAAAATAAAATTTGAATTTATAGATGATATAGAATAGAAAGATGAATAAATATGTAATACCTTGTATGGTTTGATCATCTTGGTATAATGTGATATAAAATAAAGAAATGAAGAAAAGAGAAAATAAAAGAGTACAAAATACAATGAGATACCAAAAATCTTTCTACATCACATACATGAATCTATTTATGAGATGCCAAAAGGTTTTTTTTCCTTTTTTTTTCTTTTTTTCCTTTCTCATCTCCTAAAAAATATAGCTTGATTCTCTTTGTTGTTAATATTTCAACTTCAGTCCTTATTATTTTGATTTTATATTTTTGGTCTGGCCTTTTTGTTGAAGTTTTATTTATTTTCAATTTCATATTTCAATCTTAATTTACCAAATATTATATTCTTCAATTTGATCATCATTATTTTGATTTCTATTTTTTTTTCCTTAGCCTTTTTGTAAATATTTTATTTGTTTTCAATTTGATCCTTCAATTCAAATTAATGGTATTATATTTTTCAATTTGGTCCTTATTTTTTTTTATTTTTAATTTTTTTCTTTTGTAAAAGTTATTATTCTTTTCAATTTCACCTTTCTATCAAAACGTTTTTTTACTTTTTATGTCAATTATGATCCTTATTTTTTTCTTTTGCTAAATTAAATTTTCTTTTCAATTTCAGCCTTCAATCAAACAAAAAATTAAAATTTTTTTATTATCTTTATTCTTTTAATTTCTATTTTTTAATTCCTTTAGCATAATTGAAATTTTTTTCAATTTCATCATTCAACATTTAATTAATTAGGAATTAGACTTCATGTTTTGTTTCAAATTAGATGTTTTGGGTTTAATGATCTTAGTCACGGGTTTGCGAAGTTAACTCTATTTTTTTATATATATAAAAAAGTTTTATAATCCTCTTTATTTTTAATAGAGTTATTTAAATCTCATGATCTGGATCATGAATTTAGCGAGATATCTCAAGTTAACTCAACATTTATTATCAAGATTATAGATTTGTCATGATCAGTTTTTTTATGCATGTTTTTTTACCTCATTTTAGCATTTGAATATCATTTTTTGCACAAAAAATTGCACAAAAAATTAACTTGTCCTTGCTGCGAAGCGCGGGCACCAAGACTGTACACTACTAAAAGGAAATCCTCTATCAATGTAGAAATGATATAATTGTCAATGTTTTCTGTAGCGATGGAAAATCTATACTGTGAGATTTAAAATTATACAACATCACCAATTTTTGTTTAAAATTATATTATTCAATCAAAACTTTTAACTTTCTGTGAGATTTAAAAAAAAAACATCCAATGAAGCTGAGAGAATGGGTACAACTGCAATGTTATTAGCAAAATTTGCATCTCATGAATGGTTTATATAGGCAAGCATCCACCCATTCCTCCTAAAAGCTAATATTAACGGTGCCTAAACAAAGATATGTATTCAATCAACGCACAAGCTTTTTAATTACAGGCAGACAAGTGAAAGAATACGCAAAAGAGCAATCACGTATGATACACTGAAGGCTTGATATCAAATAAACTTGTCATGTCAGCCCTCTCCTCCCCGAAGGAAGTCTCCACTTTCTATGCCAGTAAATCGATACCCTTGACCAGACTGGGAATCCGAAATCATAATCCAGTGGTCGATCAGCAGGCCCTCCAACTATCAAAGGTAACCACACATACCTCGAGTCCCTCAAGTCTGCTGGGTTCCAACGATCTGCTATAAAAATAAATGAACCTGGAAGACCTGTCAAAGGAAATACATATGTACCTTGTGCAAAAAATGTAGTCTGTCGAAACATTTTGTTCCCTCCAACGCATGGGTTTCCCATAGTTTCCCATGGTCCCATGATTGACTCTGCTGCATGGGCTAGGGCCTCATTTGGCGCCCAGCCAGTGCAACCAGAAGTGATCATGTAATAAGTCCCCTGATACTTAAATAGAGCCGGGGCTTCCCTGTGCTGTCCAATTAAAATTCTTCGCACAACATGTGTAACATCAAGATAATCTTCTGTAAGTGGTCCAATGTGAAGCTCGCTATTGTCCTCAGACGAATATATGATATATGCTACACCATCATCATCCTTGAAGATTGTCATATCCCTGCTGTCAAATCCATGGGGCTGTTTGCTGTGGAGGTAGTTGAATGGACCGGTTGGATAATCGCTAATGGCAATGCCAACAGCAGCTTTGGTGTAGTTGGCATCATCAATATGCATCCACATTACATACTTTCCTGTCTTCTCATTGTAAATCACTTTTGGCCTCTCAAGCACATTGGATTTATGGAGGTCACAGGTTTCATTTGCCTCTTCTGCTTCCAGTACGATGCCCTCATTTTTCCATGCCCAGAGGTCCTTGGAGGAATAGCAACCAACTCCTATGATATCCACCTGAACAAAAGTGCATAGGAAGACCCCAGTGAGTTACATGTGCTCGGTAACTGAAGCATAAATTACATCATAGGCAAATGGAAACATAAAACATATTATTAAAACATGAACAATATCAAAGACCTATCTTAACCCAAAAGCTCAAGTTATTAGATGTGGCTTAAAAAATGGTTTTATATTCTCTCTAACACACCATTAAGTAAAATTCCATTGGGCTTGAAACTTGGACAAACCTACCACTATCTTATGCTTAATTTTTAATTTAATTTGAGAATGAAGTCATAAGATTCGATCTCATGACCATGTGTTCATTAAAGCTTTAATACTACGTTAAACAAAACCATCTACCCAAAAACTCAAGCTATTGGATGAGGCTCTAAGAATGGTTTTATATTAACTCTCTAACAAACATAAATAAAAGTACAAGGAGATGGATAACATGACAGGTTTTATTTGTTACAAGAAATATTTGAAGTTTCTAAATCAAATTTCCTGTACATATGATAATTTAAGGGAATCTTTTAATAAAAAACAAACACTTCATGCATAAGCACTTCCATGAGAATTAGAAATTAAGACACAGCAAGTATTTTACAAGACATTTTTAAACTAGAAGCATAAATAGGACTAGCTTTCCCGGCTTTTGTTCATCTCATAACAATGTTTAAAAGTACAACAGTACTGTATGATAACCCCTGTACTATATGATGAAAAAAAAATCAAAACAACCTTTTTACAATTCAAGAATATTAATGATAAGTAGAGAATGTTGAGAGCTGAACAATATGAAAATGCTTTCTTATGGATAGAGGGAGGGGAAGACAATTAAACCATGACAAAAACAAAGCCTCAATCCTAAACTACTTGGGGTCAGTTATATGGATACTATTGCACCGTTCTGCACAATCATATTCCAACCCGCCTCAATAACAAGAAATTTTAAATCCTTCCATGTCACTTCCATCCCATTAAAAACATCTCAGTAAAATATTTATAATTGCCCATTTGAAGTTTGGTTACCTCAACAGTACATGTCCACCAGTTATCACATCTTGATTGTGGAATTGTCTTGATTTGGGAAATAGTCTTTGAAATGATTTTCACAGGCTTTAGTTTAGGATTATTAAAGGACTGTTACTCTGAGCCAAGAAATCAACATAATGCATAAGTAAATATGTCTAAGAACCAAAATGTACATATTTTCCACCTTAGTTAAGATAAGGTGGGAACAGATAATCTGAGGCATCCTACATATTATGGGTTAGAAAATTGCACAATCTTCTATCAGTGGGTTTCAGAACATTATGGATACAAGGAATGATGAAATTACGTACTGTTTGCTTTCAAGGGTTAGAATAGCTTAAAGAAGATAGTTTAAAATATGGTGACCAAATAATTCACATTTGAATCAACATGGATATTATTAACAGACACAAGCTTCAAGATGGACGTGCATTCTTGAACACGCTCATTAATATCACTGCATATTGGATGATCAAGCACTGCCACCATCTCTCTATAACAGTCTGACTACAATGCATTCCCATATAGTAATATTAACTTCAGTATTGCACTCAGACTTATAGGGGCTATTAGGCCGCATATAATTTCTTGAAGCTATACAATCACTCCAACTTGGATGATAGGAGACCAAAATCATTTTATTGGTTTAAACCTTGCCAAGCACATGAACTCTAAAACCCACAAAAGAAAAGAAAAATAAAAGCATAAGAACCAGATTCAAAAAGCCAAAATCTTTACAGAAAAATCATACTGATCTTGTACATCAAACTAATAACATATCACTACTCCTAAATAAACCATTGGCTCCAATTGAACCTAGGTCTCGAAGTGGACATCAAAGTTCAGACTAATTCAGTATGGCAACAGATTCCATGTATAACATTTGATAATGAAATCATGTGGTAAAGCAATTTCTCCCCAATTTCAAGCTTCATAAATGGAAAAAAATAAAAAATACCAGGGGCATCCCAGCACAACCAAGAATAATTCTGGCTGGGCATGTAAACCATATGCAAAAGTTCCAAAGAGAAATCAGTACTGCTACAGAAACCAAACTAAAATTTAAAAGCATGATAGTGTGAATAGCTAACTTACCCGAGCTGCTCCTTTTTTGTGAGCATGGTAGGTTGGGCCATCTTTATATTCTCCGTACCAATAATAAGTCCTTGAGCTTTCGTCATATATAATTCCCCCTCCATGAGCTTGAATTGGATTTCCCTCAGTATCCAACCAAATTCTTCCAGGATAATAGTTGAAACTGTCATTCCCAGAATCATTCATTGGATCTATAGCAGTTTTCATATCAGGAAAGAACACATGCCTAAGTTGGGAATTCTCATCAAGAAATTCATCAATCAGTGTGGTCGACCTCTTAGGCCTTCGCTTTGCAGCACGTGGGGACCTTTTTCCTTTCGGTGGAGGTATTTGGATATTCTCCTCTTCCACCTCTTCAAGTTCACGGAAAAGAGTGTGATGACTGGTATGAAATTGGACATCTCCAACTTTTCCACCATTATGGCTAACAAGGGAGTACAAGTGAAGGGACAGCAGAAATCCCACCAAGCTCCATACAACAACAGATGGTGAACATCTGCTCCCTGCATTGCAATGGAAAGTGGTTGGTTTCCTGTATTTGTTCCTCATTGTCATTTTCTCTCCTCTTTTTAACTCCATGATAATGCAGCAATTAACAAAATGCAACCTACGGATATCCAATAAACCCGGCCAAAAATAAGTCACAAAAAATCTAATCTATATTTGTTAAAGAAAACTATTGAGTTCATGCAAAGTAAAGAGCAAATCCAGACAAGATTAGAACTTTTAAAGATGGAGTTAACTGAATTGACTGAAATCAAGTGTAGATATAGTCCAAAACACTCATTTTACAATTTGTTCTTTACCTTCTAATTTCAATTACCAATAGCCAGCCTATTTACTATAAAGGGAAGACCTTCCCAGATTCACAATCATGAGGATCGTTATCCAGTTAGAACGACGCTTACAGAAATAGTAGCAAAACTAGAAGAACTTCACCCACATGGCAATTTCCCGACTGTTCAATACAGCAATCAGCACAAAACCCCATATTGCAAAAGCCAAAAAACACAGTATCCCAACAAAAAATAAATAAATAAAAGCAAAGATATAATAAAAAGGGAAAATGCAAAAAGGATCATAAAAACGTGCAGGCAAACCAAGAAATAATTAAAGACCAAAGTCAAACAACTTACCTGACAAATAACGAACCATGAGTTGAAGAGAAATTCTAGACATGGGTTTGACTATCGAGGTGGCAGCAACAAGAAACTAGATTAACAGACCAAGCAATCCATGCCCTTCTACTGTATCAGCCAATATGAATAAATCATCTAACTTCACAGAAACAAGAAAAGAGAAGCTGGGTAGTTGGCTTTTTGTTGTATTTGGATCTGAAGACGAGGTGGTTGTTGATGATATTGACGGTGACTCGAGACCAAAGATGCTATGGTAGCGCTCTCTCTCTCTCTCTCTCTCTCTCTGTCTGTTTACAGCAGTGTTTGTTGGGAGATTTTGATTTCTTAATACGATTTATCTGGAAGATGATGTGTTGCTAGACTGCTGTAATAGTAATAAATGAATCTAACGATGAGTCCGCGTCCTTTGACTTTAATCGTGATCTTTCTCAAAATCTATCCTTTTATTTTTATTTCAAATTAATTTATAAACTAAGAGAGAGAAGCGTTTGCATTATAAATATATTTAAAAAATTATAAATTCTTCTGTGATTGGAAAATAAAAAATATTATTTATATTTAATAAAATAAATTAAAAAAATATATGAATTGATAAACTAAAAAAACTATTAATGTTAGTTAAATATTTAAGTGAAAAGCTAATCTTTTTCTAATAAAAGCAAAAGATATATTAAAATACAAATATTTTACACTTATTTTTATTTTATTTTTTTAATTTTATTTTAGAAATTAATTCTACTTGTTAATAATAAATTATTTTTGTTTTTATAAATGCATCATATAATACAACTTAATTAAGAGAAAAATATAAACAAATTATAATAACTTCAAAGCCTTATGAAATTAATAAATATTTAAATATATTAATTATTATCTAAGTAGAAAAAATCAATAAAAAATGCTAGCCCCGTGCCTAGCCAATAATCAAAAAACTGAGGCATGCCTAGTAAGGTTTTGTTTTTTAAGGACTTGCTCCAAATATTTTTTAAATAAATGATAAGTTATAAGTTATTTGCTTTGGCAAATGACATATTATTAGATAACTTTTCAATCATTAAAAGCCAGGGCCTTATAGCCATGGTTACACCACTCGTCCAACAATTCTAGCCAAACTATTACAACACCATCAACAGTAGTTGCAAAGAAAGGAAGAAAAGAAGAAGATGAGAAGGTGCAAGATAACAAAAAAGAAGCAAGAACTTTCTTAGCCTAATCTCCCTTCTAGAATGGCAATGATCTTCATCATCGTGTAAAAGCAGAGAGAAAAGGGGGCACACCAGATCAAGTAGTCCATATGTCTCCTCCCTTCATCGGAGCATTGATTAACGTGCCACAATCTCGGTCACATACCTAGCATGTGAAACCCACGTATTATCATTGTTTTAATCTTTTTTCCAGCAGTTTCTACCTAACTCTAGCATTTTGTAAAGGTCGTTTTCGAACCCTAACATATTTTAATGTTTGTCCTAAATAATGTTTAACATGTTCTATTGGTTTTTATATGAATTGTGATGAAATATTTGAACTATTAGGTCCATACCATAGTGAATCTTGGGGTGTGAAGCCATCAAGATTTAAGTTTATAAGGTGGAATCAATACATTGTGATAGAATTGGGATTGATTTTAGTTTATCTTAGATGTAATTGTTTGGCTTTAATGTTGAAATTTTTATACATAGATATAGGTGTTGAAGTGTGTCTCTTTGTTGTGAAATTTATGCCAAAAAACAAGTGATACAATTATTTTGAGAAAGTAAACCCCGACTCTAAATTTGTGAATTAATGTTAAATAGAAAAATTATCAATAAAAATATTAAATTAAGAGGGAAAATTATTGTGATTTGAGAGGAAAATTTCCTTGAAATTAATTTAAATCTCACATGAAATAAAATAATAAATTGGTACACTAAATGTCAACCTAGTGACAAATCATGCAAATTTCACGATCAGATAAACTAATTATTTAAAAGAATATTTTTATAAATTAGAGTGAAAATAGTTAGACGACGACGACAACAACAATAATAGAATGGAACTCTAATTAAACAATGTATAATTTTACACATGAATAACATTGACTGATAGTACAACCCCCGTGTGAAAATTATGTGAGAGATTTTTTTAGAATAGAAGTTGTTTAGTCAGATTTTATGTTATAAATACGTGTATGGAAGGATGTGGACTAGAGGTTTGAATACTTTGGTAATGGGAAAATATTATTAAGTCAATGAAAGGCTTAGAATTATTAAATTTAATGGCCTTGTTAATTTGGGCACTTGTTAGTATGATATAAAAATATTTTGGAAAAGGTGTGAGTAAATGTAAGAGAATTATATGTGTTGTAATGTGAATGTGAATAGATTATTGAAATGTTTTAAGATTAGTGGATGAAAATAAAATTTTAACTTGATGTGTGTGATATGATGGATATATGAAAGGTGTTGAATGAGGCTCAAAGCCATAGAAAATGAAAAGTTTATAAAGGTGTAGGAAATAAGAAAATAAGTAAATTGAAACATAAAAGCAAGACAAGAACAATTGGATTTATAATTGGTACAATGATGGTCATATAAGAAAAAGAAAAGGATGTTATAGTTTTATATGAATATTAAATTGGATTGTGCGTGTGTGCACGTATGTGTGAGGATACTTGTTATGATATGATGTGTTGGTTATGTGCTAAGAAAGTTTAAAAATTATTAGTGTTATTTTATATAGATTAAATGGTTAGTTGTGAATGTTGAAAAGTTTGAAATGGATCGATATATTTGAGGATTAATATAAAAGCAGGAAAATGATAATTAAATTAGAATTTGAATTTAAATAAATGTTATGTATGTTGTGTTATGTGTTAAAAAGAGTAAGTATAAATTTTTGAAAACTTAGGTGAGTAAATGATTACCAAATAGAACTGTGAGTTAAACTATATTGAGATAAAGAAAAAATGTTCAAGTTTTATATGAATTGGCTAATTATACTTGGGTGTTGTATTTATATTTTCTTGAATAAAAGCTCTTTAAATTAATCTCTCGTTTTCTTTTAGCAATCAACAATAATAATCTATCTCTTTCCATTGGCCAAAAAGCTATACAAGAATTATTATTGACCATATTGGTGGGATTTGATGTATGATCTGTTACCGAATAAAACAGTGAAAATTATGTGTAATTTGTGTTAGACTGCCACACAGAAATTAATGTTGATATATGTGTGTGTGTGATGAGAACTCTAACACAATTGACGTGTGAGATAGCCGACAGGTGAACAAATATTGTGTGGAAACTAGTTACCTTGATTAATGAAAAATTGAAGATATCAGATAGTTTGGTAATAGAACAATGCCTAGTTTGGACTAAAAAGAGCATTGATATGTCCTTTAAGATGTGCTAATTGTATTGAAGTTAAGAGTAAAATTAAAAAAAAAAACCATCAAATAATTGATGTGGTAAATATATAGAAGATATAATAGTAAATAGTCATTTGTGTATAAAATTGATTGTATTTGGTATTAAAGCAATTAGGTACCTCGTAACATTGTACCGAGATTAAATGCCTTGGGAAGGAGGCCACTCAAGCAGCTTCTTTGGAGAGGAAGATGAACAGTTAACCCAAAAAGATGTCATTTTGGTTTAAGTTCATTTTAATCATTTGATTTATGATTTCTCTCAATTACACCCTTGATTGGCTTCAAACTTTTAATTTTGTTCAATTTTGCCCCTGACAAACTTCAATTTTAGCCCCGGATTTCAATGTCTTTTTCAAAATAGTCTTTTGTCTCGGATTTCTTCAATTTAGCCCTTAATTAATCACGAAACTTTCAAATGTCTTCAATTTCACCCTGATTTCAGCCAATTAGATCCCAAAGTTTGACGCCATTTTCAAAATGATCCTTAGCTGTGAATTTCTTATTTAACCCTTAATTGACCTCAAAACTTTTATTTTCTTACAATTTTACCTCCAATTTAAACCAATTGACTTGGTAAACTTAAATGTGATCTCCTAAAATTTCATTCTTCTCAATTAAGCCCAAATTGAACTCACAAACTTAATGTTTCACCAATTAAGCCCCTAATAAAATTAATTTGACTCATTTAAAGTATAATTAAGTCCTTGCACTAAATTAAATCCTTCAATTGGACCCAAATTAATTCTTAAACATAATAAAACTTTAATTTGGCTCATGATTAAATCAAATTGGCCTATTAAAAATCTAATTATATCTGTAGGCTTAATTTTTATACAATTCATCCAATAATAATTTATTTTAACCTTAAATCTACATTGTCTCTTTAGTTTTGAGTAAAATAGGGTATAATTAAGCTCCTGATTCCATCTAGAATTACAGCTTGATTTTTTTCATGTGAAATCCTCCCAGCTTGCTTTAGCCAAAATGTTAGTCTTTATTTTATTTTTTTATTTTTTTTATTTTTTTTATTTTTTTTATTTTGGAAAGAAAAAGGTGAATTTGAAAAATAACTCAGAAATAGATTATGACATGGGTTATGTGACATTTGCAGGGGAGAAGGATGTTGAGCTTGCAAGGCACTAGCTAAGAAAGGTGGAGAGAGTAATGATTCAGGTACCGGTGATGAAAGAGTCACGAGTCAATTGTGTGACTTAGCTTTTAGCAAGTAGTGTCAACTTTTGGTGGGAAATAGTTTCAGAGAAAAGAAGGGAACTTTACTCCAGCTGAGAGTGCAAGGGGATCTACACAAATGAGTACTAGAGGATCTGTCAGTGGTTAGGCCCATACAGGGGCTAATGTTGCAGTAGGGTCTACAGAGTAGAGGCGATCCACATATTCGTAATGTACGAGATGTAATTTGAGGCACCTTGGAGATTGTTCAGCTACCCTAGAGAGATGTTATATTTTTTGAGGTGAGAGACATCGATGGAAGGACTGTCAATATTTGAGCAGGGGTTCTTATTACTATAGGGAGATAGGCTACATAAAGAGGGAGTGTCCTCGTTGCCCTATAGAAGGTACTCAGGGACAACGAGTTGTTACATAGAGCCACTAGTAATCCATTACAGTAGATAGACCCATGAGGCCCATTTAGTCTAGAACGAATGCTAACCGAGGATAACCTAAATCTTAAAAAGAAAGGACTCAAGGTAGGTGAAGAGTATACCATATAACACGGGAGGATCTGAGAGTTGTACTTGATGTGGTTGCAGGTACATTATTTTACCTCACTAGTACATGTTTTGATTGATCTAGGATCTAATCATTCATTTATGTCATATATGATTACAGACAAATCGCATATAGTGCCTTTTAAGTTGAGTATATGAGTAACGGTTAGTACACCCCTAGGAGAAAACATAGATATTAATGATGTTTATAGAAGGGTAAAATTATATATTGGGGGTTGTGAATCAATGGTATATGAAATAAGTAGTGAGAAATGAAGTCATTTAAACTCACTATAACGGCAAGACTAATGGGTGAAATTTGAATCGACAATAACGACAGAACTGTTATGTAAAGTGTTAGTTGGTCAAAGTGGCGCAGAGTTATTATGTTTTGAAGCATAAATTTTGAGTATTTTAAAAGAAATGGTGAATAAAAATGTATGCCTACAAGAAGGGAAAGATGCTATGATAAAATGTATGCATTAATGATGGGACTAATACATGAAAATAAATCAGCCATGATGTGAGAGGCCAAAGAATGTCTTACAATACAAGTTATACGTCATAAAACGAGTAAATGATTATGGATTATATAAATCATGATCTATAATCACCATAAAGAATCGAAAAGTATATAGTTGATGTACAATACATGCTATAAGTATTGAGATAATTTGAGGAATATACGTTTGATGTAAAGTACGAGTCTGAATTATTGAAATAGACTACTAATCATGAATGATGTAAATTTCAAGGTACATTGAAATAGATATATGAATGTAAAATCATAGAGTTACCTCATGGGGAGTTAGCCGCACCCACAAATGATATAAATACTACCGTTGCTTTAGCTTTACTTACGTCAATAGCATATTTTTATGCGGGCCTTAGCAAAAAAGGATTAGGTTATTTCGGTAAATACATACAACCAACTCCAATCCTTTTACCC
>Ga0325411_1000655_pt1 | contig 36736 bp, 20 predicted proteins | sample PopdelMetagenome_13_FD_206181 | JGI IMG/M metagenome (GOLD analysis project Ga0325411, IMG submission 206181) | Populus deltoides microbial communities from Bellville, Georgia, United States - Xylem-PdIQD-R4 | ecosystem: Host-associated > Plants > Phyllosphere > Stem > Wood/Secondary xylem...
CGTGCGCAACCATGTCCTCATCTAGTAACACATTGATACACAGAGCCATAACTTCCAACGCCCAGCAGATTACTCTCATGAAAGTCATTTGTTGAACGCAGAAGTTCAAAGTATGAAATTCTTCTCTGGATTGCTGTCAATGGCAAGGGTTGTGGAACTGAAAAGATATATATCACTCACAAAAGCCAACACGGTAATAAACTGTACGGAAAATCCACAAATATGAATATTTTTAAAATTGATAATGAAGTTCCAATTCCGAGAACAAGAATTTAAATAGCTTGTCCTAATAGAAAATAAAAATAGCATAGAATCTGAAATTAATACTAAAATAAAAGGAAAAGATAATTAGAAAAGCTAAAATTTTGAAATAGATACAATTGAGGCGATTTTGGAGATTTAGATCACAAAAAAAGACTTAAAGGAGGATTTTGACCTAAAAAATAGTTTCCGATGGCCTTCACACTTTATATTGAAGTGCCTTTTTGATCGGTATGATTGGAACTAATTAGATACCTAGATCAAAAGGTTATCGGCTCATGCGTGTTTGTCCTTTCAAACTATCTTATTGGCATTTGCAGATTGCATGTCAAATCTTTAGACACAGCTCATCACTGTAGTTTTAAGAATTTAGTACAGAATCACACAGAATAACTGGCCCTGAACCTGGTCATTCAATAGAAAGTTCTTAGGTTCATATGAACTCTTGTTTCTGCTTTCGGCCTTAGGGATTGCAGAAAAAAGGCCTCAAAGTTATAAATATGGCCTATTAAAGCTCATTATGGTCCCCTGAGAGCTTGATTTAGGAACACATGTGCTTGTTTTCTACGTGAAAATGAATTAAAGTAGAAGTTGTCTGAAAGAAATTTTACCTTGTATAATTATAATAACAATTCATATGTGAACATTCTATTTTAAGACTGGATCAATGTTGGATAATCTTAGTGATGAAAAACTTGATTGAATTGAGATTCAATTAACTAAAAAAAATAAAAATTAAGGCCTCGTCCAATGATAAACACTAATGATAAAGAGACAAAATTCATGGTATTGACCATCAAATTTAATTCACACAGGAAAATTGGACAGCAATAAACTAGAACAAGTTGATGTATGTTATGGCCTCCGCCTCTCAGAATCTCTCAAGAATTCCGCCTTGATGTTTTTAAGCCTTGCCAAGATTTCAACCATGGCCATCCTCTCTCCAGGTGATTCATTGACACATTGCAGTGCCAACTCCATTATAGATGTCACACAGTGCTCCTTCTTTAAGGAGTAGCCATCTCCTCTATTCAGCATGTTGCTATCCACAATGTCTATTACTGAATCTGGCAACGATTCTTTGACCAATCTCTTCAAGCTCATTTCTCCCTCGAACATTTCATCGGTAGGCCTTTTTCGCGTCAGCATCTCCATTAACATGATTCCAAAGCTATAGACATCAATCTTCGTGGACACGAGTCCGTCCAATCCATATTCTGCAGTTGACAAGAATGTTACAGCTAGGATGTGATTTCCCGAATATTTAAGCTAAAGTAATGAACATATTCTGTTTTAGGGAGAGTACACATTACCTGGTGCCATATACCCTATAGTGGCAAGGGTCCTGGTTTGTGCAAAAGACTCATTTTCACCTAAGAGTTTTGCAATACCAAAATCACATACATGCGCGACCATGTCTTCATCTAGTAACACATTGCTCGGTTTCAAATCACAATGCACTACAGGAGATGGATAACCGTGATGGAGATACTCTAATGCTGATGCAACATCGATCATTATGTTCACTCTTTGAATGATGTCCAAGCAATAGTTGTGGGAGTATAACCATTTCTCCAAGCTACCTTTAGGCATGTACTCCAGGACTAAGGCTTTGAAATCAAGATTAGAGCAACTGCAGATAATCTTCACAAGGTTGCGATGTCTAATGTTGCGCATGATTTCGCACTCTGTGTCAAAACTTCTGAATGCTCTTTGCAATTGCAGATTAAAAATCTTGACAGCTACATTTAGCCCATCTCGAAGCCTCCCTTGATAGACAGAGCCAAAACTCCCTATGCCTAGTAGATTACTCTCATGATATTCATTCGTTGCATGCAGAAGTTCTAGGTAAGAAATTCTTCTCTGGATAGCTGTCACTGGCAAGGCTTCTGGGATTGGATCTTTTCTGTATCTTCGTCGACATCCCATGACAAGAAAAATGAAAGCCACCACAAGCAGTATAGATGCAACAGTTGGTAAACTGAACCTTAGAAGTCTGGATTTAGTCTTTGAATCTTTACGAGATTCAATGCTGCAAGGTGGGACTTGCAGCCGAGATGGGCCGCATAGACCCTTATTCATAATAAAAGAACGAGCAGTAAAATTTGCGAACGGTCCTCCTCTTGGAATTTCTCCTTGAAGTCCATTGAAAGACACATTGAAAAACTCCAAATATCTAAGTGCCTCTAGTGACTTGGGAATCTCACCAGACAAGTTATTTTGTGATAGATCTAAGAGTTCCAGGCTTACCAAACCACCGAATGCTTCTGGAATGGACCCTTGAAAGCTGTTTTTGGATAATGAAAATCTTATCAAGTTCTGGAGTGAACCTATTGTACTCGGAATATTACCTGACAACTGGTTGCTTGACAAACGAATTCCTATTGCAGCTTCCATTTCTCCAACTTGCGAAGGAAGAGATCCATATAGAAAATTTGAATGCAGATTCAAAATCAAGAGATCCTTTAGGCTCCACAGAGCCATAGGTATGGTAGAACTTAATATATTGAAGTGAAGATAAAGGTTTCTTAGAGACGTGAGATTCCCTATGCAGGAAGGTATCTCTCCAGACAATACATTATTGTTTAATGTTATGTCAACCAACCTCCTTGCAAGACATATATCAGATGGAATGGAACCATTAAGATTGTTTTTATGAAGATATAGTACTTGAATCTTCCTTAGCCCTCCCACTGTTGTAGGAATAGGTCCCATCAGACTATTCTCTTCCAAACTTAAGACAATTAGGTTGCTCAAGTTGCCAATCTCACCTGGAATATTGCCTTTGAGCTTGCTGGCGTATACATAAAATTTTGTTAGAAAGCTGGATAAATTCCCTACGGAATTGGGCAACATGCCATCTAAAGGGTTGCCCCCAATATGCAATTCTTCCAACTGCCTACAATTTGTCAAAGAGGTGATGAAGTTGAGTGTCTGACTGGAAGGGTGATTAGTAAAGGAATTGGATTGCAAACTGAGGACTTGCAGCGCTCTCAAATTTCCAAATTCTTGTAGAACATTTCCAGTCATCTTGTTAGATGACAAATCAAGTATCTCCAACCTGGACATATTCCCAAGAAAGCGTGGCATTGACCCTGATAACATATATATAATCACCAACATGTAAGCCAATCGGTATGAATTGATGAAATAAACTGAAAACTGAAAGAGTGTGTGTGTGTGTGTGTGTGTGTGAGAGAGAGAGAGAGAGAGAGAGAGAGGGAGATGGGTATCGAACCGACCTGTTAAACCATTTAGATTTAATTGCAGTTCCTCCAAGTTAGGAAGATCAATGCTGTTTTCTTGAGGTATTGATCCTGCCAAAAGAAAAAAGAAAAAGAAAAAGTGAGGCGTATAATCTTTTGATGATGATGATAATGTAGAGGACACTAATATTCTAGTTTATATTAAGTTGGATGAAGTTGGTTTCTTGTATATTTAAGAAATTATAAACAATTTAAAGAAAGACTACATAAGAGAAAAATATAAAGCAATAAAATATAAATTAGGATTCTACTTGTATGTATGACCCTTTTTGGTCAAAATTTCTGTCTTTCTTGGTGTTTATTTTCTTCTTATCAGGTTCGGTTTAATAGGAACAATAATCAAACCAATCTAATTTGACACTTAGAATTAGAACAAGGCAAAAGATAATGCCTTTTTGTTTTATCTGAACAAGTAAACTGGGACATCTTTGATCCAGCATTCTTATGTAATACAAGCTCAAGAATCCTGTTTCCGAATGAATATAGTTTGGTAGATGTTGCAAATAAGGTAAATTATAAAACTAAACAGAGAGAAACCAAGAACGTATAAATTCTGTGCGATACTGTAGGCTTTCCACAGGAAAATAATGTTACAAAATCTGACCATTTCGATTAGGGATTTAATGACAGGGTTTCTTTATGCACTTATACGACTTGTGCTCTGCTTTCTCTATAAGCATCTCAAACTATAAACGACTGTGTTCAAGGTGCGAAGAATGAATAAAGAAAGCATTCTTTGAATAACATGGTTAATGAGTATATTTGAAGTTAAATTAAAAGTAAGATCCATTTATTTTTAGAGTTAAAATTTTATTTAAATTTAATCTTTAATATATATTTTTTAACATATAATATTAACATGAATTAAAAAACAAATAAATAAATAAGAAATTGTGATGAAGCTCAAAACTATTTAAAAAACCGTATCGTACATTGAAAATAAACAAAACTTTCAAGTGTTTATAAAGCGAGTGGTTAAAAAGTTAAAACTAAATCTAAATTGCATCCAAGTTTTTAGAGAGAAGATGTTTCAGGCAAAGTGTGCTTTCATCTTAAAAAATTATAGATTTAATTCTTCATTTAAAATGACTAATTAAAAGTTGATAATATGAGAATTAATTCTGATTATTATCATAATTAATTCTTTAACTTTTTAACTTTTAAAATTCACTATAAAAAGAGAGAGTGAAGGAAGAATTCCTACAATGTTTTTTTAATTTTTATACACTCTTGATCATCTCATATTTTAGTTTTTTTATGCTTTGTTTTTTCTTCAAAATCTAGAGTTAATATTCATTTTGTTAAGAGATATTTGAGTTATATAAATTTTTGTTCAAATACCTTATTTAGAAGTACATCTAAACCAATATAATATTGTTGAAATCTTAAAAAATATACTACAGACATCTTAGTTATACAAGTGATAAATAATAAAACTTTAAAGATAAAAAATTCATCATTGACAACAATAAAAGTTTCATTACTTTAAAATATTTTAACAAGTACATATTCTTTTTTTATTTCAATTTAAACATATATAGTTATTACTATTATTAGTATGAATGCTAAAACTTTGATTTTATATCAATTATAATTTTGAATAAATACTTAATATGCATACTAGTATTTTTTTATTATTATATCTATATTGAAAATATGTCCAACATGAGTTTTTTTTTTTTTTTGCATGTTTATATATTAAAAAAATTATATACAGTCGAGACTTTCATTGAATTTTTTTTTAATGTTTTGTATATTTTAATGTTATTATAAACTTTAACATCATTACTCACAAATCTTATATATTTATAACTGTGAAAAACAAGCATTACCTGACAGGTTATTGCAACAAATTTGCATGGTTCTTAAAGAAGTCATGTTGAAGATCGATCGAGGCAAATCACCTGCACAATAGCTTAGGATATTAGTAAAAAAGATGATAATCAATGAATAGGTTAGTAAAATATGTTACAAAAATGCATCAAAGAAAGTCTGTGTCTCTGTGCACATATAGGAACGAGAGACTGCAAACCTGACAACATATTGACACCAAGATTTAGAACCTCAAGCATAGGGAGGAATCCAAGTTCTTCTGGAATAACTCCAGTGAAGTTATTATAAGGCAACCATAATGATTGTAGCTCTCTACATTTGAATAAATCAGATGGGATTTGGCCACTGAGTTGATTAGTGGAAAGCAAAAGCATTTCTAGTCTAGGAAGATGGTCGCACATGTTCTTCGGAAGACTTCCAAATAGGCCGTTAAACATGAGATCAAGGACTTTCAAGGAAGAGATGTTGAAGATTGTGGATGGGATTGTACCTGAAACATATCCATGCATGGTAAAAAAAAACCCTTCACTGCTTCACATGTTAAGAAATTAAAGTTGATAAAAGGTGATCATTTGGTACCTGTGAGATTATTTCCATCGAATCTTAATCCTTCAAGTCTGTGCAAATTCCCAAAACTTTCGGGTATCACTAATGATAACTTATTGGAACCTATATCCATTAATTGCAATCGGCGTAAATTACCTATCTCGCTGGGTAGATCTCCATGGAAACTATTGTTGTAAAGAATCAGACTTTGAAGAAAGGACAGGTTTCCAAGTTGTGGAGGAATGGTCCCTAGGAGGCCCATGCTAGAGAGATCCAGCGCTGTGACTCTTTGCCTGCGAAGACTGCAAGAGACTCCCATCCAGTTACAGAAGGAGGTTTTGGAGGACCAGTTGTGAGCTAGCATGTTTTGAGGATCAAAAGTAATGTGATCCTTGAAGGCAAGAAGAGCAGATTGATCAGTGAAGTTACTTGTGGGTATGCTAATGCATTTCTTCGGCAGAGACATTAGCAGCATCGAAACAAGAATAGTGATCCAAACTCTCCCCATGACTTATTTTGTGAGATAATAAAAATAAAAATGAAGACTAAGAAAAAGCTTTATAAGCTGATTTTGAATGGCGAGCAAGATCACAAATCCTGTTTTCCTTGAATTAATGATCATGACTTCCATATGGACAGATGCTTTCATAAATGTGGAGAGTCAGAATGCCCTGAAAGACCTTCTCAAAAAAGTCAAAATTAAATAACGTGAAGGAACCACCAAGATTGTAATACCCGTCTAAATATAGTTGGACCATACTATTCGGCAAGTCCTTAACTATATAATTATGTCCTGTATGATAGTTGATTAGATAATTTCACATGAGTATGTTAAATATCTCTGGATAATGTTTCAATAGTATATAATTGGATGATCTTTTTAATTTAAAATCTACTGGTACGAGAATGTGAAAACTACTTAAGTCATGATGAGATTATAATAACTTTAAATAAAATAAATTATAAATCTCAATTCCTAATAAATTCATTCTTTAATAATAAAATTAAAAAAAATAATTTAAAAAAGACACAATAAAATAATTTTTTTGAACAAAATTATGAATTTGAATAAAATTTTAAGAATGTCATTAACAATCTTGCAAGGCCTTTCTAATATCTGATTGCTCTAAAATTTTAACTTGAAATATACCAATATGTCAGGAAACCCTCATAAAATCTCTGTCTAATCTAATGATTGGATTACAAGATATAATTAATACTGTAAAACTCGATATTATTTTTTAAAAAAAAACATTATTTAATTGAAATAAAATGAAATCGAAACACTCCCACTAGAATTTGAACAAAATTTCTAGAATGATCTGAATTCTAAATGGAATGAAATCTTTTTCGTTTATTTTATTTTTTAAACTGAAATAAAATATGCCGGCTATTCCAAACGGAATGAACAAAATTGACATCCTCTGACAAAAAAGATAAGATTTGACCCATGTGAACCAAAATAAAAGTTTCTTTCCATCTTCATTGATTCTAGCTTAAGCAATGAAAGATCTCTTGACCTTGTTTTGCAGGCTTCCAGGAGGTCAAAATTCAAGTCGTGTTCAACAGCTCAACTTAGACGCCCACCAACCTATGTGGGAGGAGACCTATCAAGTCTCTTATGTCACCTAACAAAGACCAGCCTCGTCAGGTGGAAAACAGGAGAAAGGAAAATGGAGGTGAGAAATTACAAATCTCAAAGCATTTTTCTTTATTAGGCAGAGAAGAGAAAGTAGAGGGGAGAGATATATTAAGAATTGCTCCTTGATCTTTTTAAACCTTGCTAGGATTTCAACCATGTTGATCCTTTCTTCGGGTGACTCATTAGAACATTGCAGAGCCAATTCCATTATAGATGTCACACACTGCTCCTTGTTTGAGTAGTCAACTCCTCTATTCAGCATATTGCCACTGAACCAGGCAAAGATTCTTTGACCAATCTCTTCAAGCTCATTTCTCCCTCGAACATTTCATCGGTGGGCTTCTTTCGCGTGATTATTTCCATCAACATGATCCCAAAACTGTAGACATCAATCTTTGTGGCAAGTCCGTTCAGTCCATATTCTGAGCGTGATAATTAAAATATTAAAGGATGTGATTTACCAAATATTTAAGAAAAACCAAGGAATACATAATCTACATTAGGAAGAATAATCACCTGGCGCCATGTACCCTATTGAGGAAAGGGTCTTGGATTGTACAATGGACTCACTTCCACCTAAGAGTTTTGCAATGCCGAAATCACATACGTGCGCAACCATGTCTTCATGTATCAACACATTGCTCGGTTTCAAATCACAATGCACCACCGGAGTTGAATGACCTGATGAAGATACTCTAATGCAGATGCAACATCAATCATTATGTTCACTCTTTGAATGATTTCTAAGCAATAGTTGTAAGAGTGTAGCCATTTGTCCAAGCTTCCTTTAGGCATGTACTCCAGGACTAAGGCTTTGAAGTCAATATTAGAGCAACTGCAGTTATAATCTTCACAAGGTTGCGGTGTCTAATGTTGCGCATGATCTCGCACTCTGCATCAAGACTTTTGAATCCTCCTTGCAACTGCAGATTAAAAGTCTTCACAGCAACATTTAGCCCATCAGGAAGCATCCCTTGATATACAGAGCCAAAACTTCCAACACCTAGCAGATTACTCTCTTGAAATTCATTTGTTGCACGCCGCAGTTCTGGGTAAGAAACTCTTCTCTGGATTGCTGTAGTCAATGGCAAGGCTTCTGGAATTGGACTTTTTCTATGCCTTCATCGATAAAACAAGACCAATGACAGCCAACACAAGCAGTAGAGAACCAACGGCTGGTAAACCGAACCGAAGAATTCTGGATTTAGTCTTTGAAGACCTATGAGATTTACTGTGGCACGGTGGTTCTTGCAGCTGGGAAGGGCCACAAAGAGCCTTGTTTCTCATAAAAGCTGAGCAGTGAAGTTTGCAAGGTCATCCACTTGGAATTTCTCCTTGTAATCCATTGAAAGACACATTCAAGTACTTCAAATACCTAAGTTTCTCTAATGACTTGGGGATCATACCAGACAAGTTATTTTGAGACAAATCTTACCACATCACCGAATCCTTCTGGAATGGACCCTTGAAAACTGTTCCTAGAAAGCGAGATATTTATCTAGTTTTGGAGTGAACCTACTGTACTTGGAATATCACCAGACAATTGATTCCATGACAAATAAATAGCAGTTGCGGCCTTCATTCCTCCAACTTGCAATGGAAGTGATCCCTTCAGAGAATTTGAACTCAGATTCAAAACCACTAGATCCTCCAACCTCCATAATGTCAAGGGGATGGTAGAACTCAATCCGTTGGAATTAAGATAAATGCGTCTTAAAGAAGCAAGTTTCCCTATGCAGTTTGGTATCTCTCCAGACAAATTATTTCTATACAAAGCTAATTGAGCCAAGTTCCTTGCAAGACATATATCATAAGGAATTGAACCTGGATAAATTAGCAAGAGAGCGTGGCATTGGCCCTGGTAACATATTGCGTCCACTAGATAAGTCGATAAGCATCGATAAGTTTCCAATGTCTCCTGGTAAGTTTCCAGTAAAATTGTTGTCTGTCATTGATATTTCCTGAAGCTTTTCGCATTTGCATAGACTTGGTGGAATCTGAAAACTGAGATTATTTTCCTGGATCACGAGGACTTCAAGTAAAAGAATCTTTAGATTCTCAATAAATTAATTTCTCAAACTCAAAACACATTTAAACTGATTTGAAATATAAAACCAAATTGAAATGAAAATTTCTTTATCAATCACTATTTTTTTTTCCGATGAGAAAGAGAGTAAAAGATCCCTTAATGGAATTTTTTTCATCGAATAAAGCTTATTAATATTAATAATAAGTTTATTTATTATTGAAATGTGGTCGACAACTAATGCTTTTTTTTTCTTTTTTTTTAACAACTCTTTTTTTCTTATTTTTTAAACTCATGGACTTAAATATCAACAAAATAAAATTTTAGATCAAAATATATTGTATTCAAATTAAAGATACCAAAATAGAATTTGAAAAAAAAAATCAACGCATATTTTTCTAGAAAAGCACTGAATAAACATTGCTTGGAGTTAAATTGCTGCATTTTCCCTCACTTTTAATTTGGTATCTTTAAATTTTTTTTACAAATAATAAAATCATATTTTTTTTTAAATCAAGCATTAATTTAACTTTGAACCTTTGTCACACAACATGATAATCAAATAAAAAACAAATAAAAAAATCAAATCTAATATTTAAAAAATAGATTGTGAAAAAACAAAATTAAAGAAAATTAATAATTGAAGCAGGAAAAAAAGGGATAAAAATATTATTGTAATCCATTTTTACTCGCATTACCTAGTTCATTTACAGCGAAAGCACTCTACCATAGTTTTTTCTTTAACTTTAATTTAATTAACCCACCAACGACAATAAAACCTGCAATTATAAAACATTATCAACCTAAGAACAAACGGGCTCTCCAAGGCTTTTTTTTTTAAAAAAATTTCCTGAGTAAATCCGACAAGTTAATCGTCATACACGTGTCACTCTTAGTTCATTAATTACTCATTGATTAGGAACCAGACAACTAGCTTTCCTTCTCGTCTCTCTGCCTGCTTTTCGTCAACGTTAATTTTCTGTTCCTCTGAAGCCAAGGCTCTCTTCTCTCCATCATCCATTACCCATCAAACATACAATTTAAGGTAAACATTCTCTGTTCCCTTGAAGCCCAGGTCTTATGTCTCGGTTTTATGATCCAGCAATTCGGGGTAGTTTGATTATGCCAATCACGGACTGTTTCAGAATTCAATCTTGAACTAGAATTTTACGACAGTTTTTTGTGTTATGAATACCCTTTTTTGAGAATAAGCTTTTCTTTGACTTTGGTAGGATTACAGGGCAAATAAAGCAGCAAAGTTTATTTATTTTATTATTATTATTATAGGGGCAATGTCAACGCCATCGGCGTCATGGATGCAAGAATTCAATGAAGCATCAAAACTGGGTGATGAAATTAATGGTATGATTTCTGGGAAGAATTCTTTGCCTTCATCAGGACCAGAAACACAAAGGCATCTTTCCGCAAGTAGGAGAAAGATCACTATTTTAAGAACTAAACTTGATATTTTGCAGTCCCTTTTGTCAGAACTTCCTAGCAAGCAGCCAATGTAAGTGTTTTTCTTTCTTGTGAATTGCTGTTTAGTAAATTCCTTGTCTGGGGCCTTAAATTGAGTTATGCTGCAATGTCTGGGTTAGCAATAGACTTCCTAATGGCTCTTTATTATGGTTATTGAATCCTGTTTTATGTTTGTGCTTATCCTTTCTGGTGAATTTTATGGTGTGGCCAGTTTCGCAATGTTAATGTTAATTTTAAGGAGCTGGAACAGTGGTGAATGAATGAAATGCTTGTGTTAGTTTAGACGACATTGTACAGCGACCCTTTGTTTCTTTTTCTTTCTTTTGCTTCATATTTTGATTGTGTGGTTGAGGCTTTCCTCTAGAGTTTCCTAGAAACCCCTTTCCATACTACTGTATGGTTTGGTAATCTGTACCTGAAGAGTACAAAGTATCAACAAATGGATCTTCGATGGGAATTTACCAATATCAAATGAAAGGCATAAATATAGGGGAGGCGGGAAATTCTTTGTTTCTTTCTTCTTTTTGCGTTGTAGAAGTTCGGTTGCTATATATGAGGTTGTGGTGTTCCTCCAGAGTTGCATGAAAAACCCTTTTCATAGGAGGATTAGATATTGAAGTGAGTGCTCAGTATTGCATGGTATTTTGTACTCAAATATGAGAAATTCTTTGATATTTTGACCTTTGTAGTTTCTATAGATATTTTACTGAAATCAAATGATCGAGAAATTCATTGGTAGTTAGAAGGGATAGATATAGATAAATATGTTATGCCAAACAATGCATTAGCTGTAGTTTTTCACCCCTGACCTTGTTGAAAACCTTTGATTCTGATACCGTCACGAACAGAACAGGGAAAGAGATGAATCGACGTCAAGACATGCTGAAAAATCTGAGTACTAAAGTTAACCAGATGGCTAGTATTCTCAATATGTCCAGTGCTGCTAACAGAGAGAACTTGCTTGGGCCTGATAAGAAGACAGATGATATCATGAGTAGAGCAACTGGCTTGAACAACCATGGTCTTGTTGGCTTTCAACGGCAAATTATGAAAGGCATGTTATTGTAACTTAGATGTTCTTGCTTTCTCTGATTTTAGAAAGATGTAGTTCAAGTTTTGTAGCTTAATTGACATAAAAATATTCAGAACAAGATCAAGGCCTTGAGAAATTGGAGGAGACAGTGATAAGTACGAAACACATTGCTTTGGCTGTCAACGAGGAACTTTCCCTACACACTAGGCTTCTGGTCAGAGTTTTTGATTTATCCCCCATTTTTTCCATTTTATACTCTCCTTGCATTTTGACAATCCTTTGACATGCTGGAGTTGTTGTAGACCTTTAACTCAATATTCCCTTCCCTCTTTAATTCAGGATGACTTGGATGAACACGTGGATGTAACAAATTCTCGTCTACAGGTTTGATTCCTGGTTTTTAATTTTAATTGTTCTCAGTGATTGTAAACAATGTGGAACACATATGGGATTAGGGCGTTTACTTGTGTGAAAGAGTTAATCTTTTGATATTTTTATGGGGAAATTTCTGCAATTTTAACCTTTTAAGTTGCCTGGATTATTTTAACCTTCAATTGATGCTGATGCTGTTTATGCAACAGATGGTTCAAAGGAAACTGGCTTTTCTGAACAAAAGCACCAAGGGCGGCTGCTCTTGCTGGATCTTGTTGGTCATTGCCGTTGTCATTCTAATTGTTGTGATATGGCAACTGTTTCAACATTTGTAACTCTTGAGGATATCACGCTCGAGATTGTGATGTCTTTTTCTGCCAATGGCGCTTTGTGGAATTGCCAGGCTGCTCTTTCTCAGCAGAGCAGACAATGTTTGTTGGTCTTAAATGTTCGGAGATTTGCACTGGGACTGTCTGGTTTTGCGGTTTGTTTGAAAATATATTAAAATAATTTTTTTTATTGTTTTTATTTTTGATATTAGTGTATCTAAAAACATTAGAACAAAAACTTATATTTTTTAATTGAAATATATTTTTAAAAAGCTTCAAAAAAAAAATAGAAGCTATTGGAATCCTGAACACTATTTTTGCATTTTGTAGCAGTTGTTATGAATCAAAAGAAGAATTTCTTGATTACAAGGAAAATGCACTGCAAATCAAAAGCTGCAATCAGTGTTCCATCATAGTAAGGGAAGATGTGTTCTCTCCTCTGCCAAGTAATTCCAATTCATTGATTTTGAGAAGGGATTCATGACCTTAAAGCACCGTTTGGCTCCGCGTGTGAGAGTGTCCAAATACTAAAAGTTAGCCTTTGGTTTTCAAAAGTTGAGGGCGGGGCCAACCAAATAGGTCCCACACTCAATCTACAAATGCCGAGAAACTCCCCGTTTTTGGAGTTTTTCAACGTTTGCACAAGCCTTTTGCCGACATACCTTGTAATGTACTATATTAATTCATTCATAAAAACAAAAAAAAACTTGTTTTTGTAACATTTTTTTTAATAAAAAAATTTTAATTGAAAATCAAAAATTTTATATATATATATATATAATTAAAAAAAATTAACAACTATATATTAATTAAAAAATATTAATAATAAATAAAATTAAAAAATTAAGGTACATATCAATCAAGATATTTAATCTCTAACTCAGGCCTTGATACGGTTGTGTTCGATGACTTTATTCACAAAAAAATATTTTTTATTTAATTAAATAATGATAAAATTAGACATACATGAAATTGATTAAATAAAAGAAAAAAATATTATGCAAAGTTATACATTAAAAATATTATCTAAAAATAAATATTTTTTTATTTTTAAAAAACAAATTTATATATAAAAAACATAAAAAATATAGATGAACTAGAACAATCTTTTAAAGAAATTAAATGCATACAAAATAACTAAAAAATAATCATTATTTAAAAGAGACTAAATAAATAAAATAAAATAGAGAATGTTTATTAATTTAGATATAAATTTAAAATTTATTTTGAAAAAAATTCAAATAAAAATGCATGAATTAAAAAAAACAATTTTTTTTAAAAAAAGCCAGACATTGTTGGGCTTGACAAACCAACACCCTTGACCCATCAAGTAAGGTCTCGCGTACGGACTTGCAAGTGTAAGTTTGCGTTCTGAGGCCTTTAATTTTTATTTATTTATTTTAGATATGTCGTTCACCTCAATTATTTTTTAAAAAAATTTAAATGATATATTGTCTGCTAAAATAAATGACAGGTCATCTAATATTACACAATTTACGGCCACTATGATGACCAGAAAATCAACGCAGAAGTTTTTTAAATCTAACAACTTATTTTTAACTCATTGTTTTATCCAAAATATCTAGGAAACATCCTATGTAACTTAATAAACCTATATATGACCTAAAAAACCTAAAATATCATCTAAAACCTCGAAATCAACCCAAAATAAATAAATAAAAACATCTTAGATATGTTTTTCTAGATAATTTCAAAGTAAAAAGCATCTAATATGAATTCCCTTCATCAAATAGAATAATTTGACACCAATAGCAATTATTTTTATGGCCGGAATTAGTGACAACAAAAATTTTCTATCTCTAGTATCAGATTCCAACAACTTTCTTTAACCTCTCTCAAATTAGGGACCAAAAAATAAAGCAAATGAAGTTTGAAGTCAAAATTGATTTTGCCCTTAAATTTTAGAAACTAAATAGACCCAATATTTATAATTTGAAAAGTACAAAGACTATAATAAATATTTCATCCAAACTTTATTGAAGCCATTCATTCCTTTCATGTTTTTCACTTTGATCTCCCTTGTTTCGATCATACTCTTCTCCAACGAATTAGCCTATAATTTGGTCTAATAAAAGCTAAATTATTAAAAAAAAAAACAGAAAAAAAAACACTGTGAACAGTCCATTAATAATGCCATATGATGAGATCCACTGTGCATCTTGCACAATTATATTAATTATATGTTAATGACATATAAAAATTTAAAAAAGTAAGTTTAATTGATTTAACTAATAAAATCCTTAATTAAATAAAATTTAAATTAAATCCTAATTAAAAAAGAAATGAAAAAAATAACAAACCTTTAAAACAATAATTTCTAAATCTAATTTGAACATAAAAAAAAAACCTTAACTTATTATAATAATTGATTCATTAAATTTATAGAATACATTCCTACAATTTTATTTCAATCCAATAATTTAATTAAAAGTTATATCGATTTTCATCATCATCAAATTCAATTTAACTTGTACGGAATTTTAAAGATTTGAATGTACATCAACAACTAAATAACTAATGGATAATTCATGCTTTACCGCAAGTGGAGAGGCCCACCTTAGCTGCTCCTCTCTCTTTATTATATATACACTAAAAATAAAAATATTTTTATTTAGAAATAATATAATTATAAATTTTATTAATTTTTTTTATTATATCATAATATAGTGATGATAGAATTATAATTTTTAAGTTTTATTTTAGAAAATAAGTTTTTATTTATTTTTTATACTTAATATTTTTATTATTGTATATTTTAAAAATTATTATACAGGAACTAAAAAAATAATGTTTTTTTTATTACGTTAAAAATTAATTTAAAATTTTACATGTTTTTATTAACAAATATAATTTTTATTATATATTAATATTAATTTTTTAATTCATCATTATATTTTTACTTAATATTTAAAAACATTTTCATAAGACCGACGTATTAATTTTTTTTTGCGATAGAATTCTGATTTCTTACAACATTGCATCTCTTCTTAGTTTAGAAACTTCGGATCAATTTGCACAGCTAAACACAGGCAAGTCTTCATTTTCTCTACACAAACAGAGCTTAAGCTGTAGAAACATTTCTCAATTCTCAAAAATCATCACTCCCTGGTCGTTTTTACTAAGGTAAGTCATAAACGAACAACAAATTGATTATCTTTTATGGGTTTTGTTTGGATTTTTTTTAAGTGCTTTATTCATTTAGAAATTTAGCTGCCAATTGAATTCAATTCTGATAGCAAGAAGACTTAGAAATTTTATTCAATAAGAGACGGGAATTCTGAAAGTTTAGATATTTCGTGAAAATTGGATCCATTTCGATTAAATTGGAAGTTGAGATTTTATTGTAGGGGAAATGGCATCGCCATCAGAATTATGGATGCAAGAATTCAATGAAGCATCAAAACTTGGTGATGAAATTAGTGATATGATTTCTGGGAAGAATTCTTTGCCTCAATCTGGACCAGAAACACAGCGACATCTCTCTGCGATACGGAGAAAGGCCACTATTTTGACAACCAAACTTGATAGTCTGCAGTCCCTTTTGTCAGCACTTCCAGGCAAACAGCCACTGTAAGTGTTTCCATTATTATGTATAGAGGGTTCCTTAGTATGGTTATGGAATCTTGTTTTATATTTGTGGGTGTCTTGTCTCTTTTATTTTGTGAATGTTTAGGTGTTGGTTGTTTTTCACATTTAGTGTTAATATTAAGGTGCTAGGACAGTGTTAAATGAGTGAAGCAGTTGTGTTAGTTTAGATGATAATGTAACAGCAATCCTTTATTATTATTTTTCATTTCTTCTAAAGTTTTGGTGAAGGCTTCACGGGTTGTTTTTCAAATTTAATCTTAATGTTAATCTTTTAAGGAGCTAGGACAGTGCTAAATGAGTGGAGGGCTCGTGTTTGTTTAGATGATAATGTAATATAAAGTGTTTGTTTCTTTTTCTTCTTTCATTTTGTTTTATGGAAATTTTTGCTTGTTCAATGCTCATTCACGTTTGTTAAGAAAACCCTTTTCATAGGAGGATCGAATATAGTAGCAGATACTTAGTATTCTACAATTGAGGAGTGGAAATCCTTTGATTTGTTGATCTTTCAACGTATACTTTACCAAAATGAGATGAACGAGTCATTTATAGGTAAGCGCAAGGGTGGAGGGTGGAGAACCTCTGTCTGTGTGATATGCTAGCCATAATTTGTTGCTGCTGTTTTCCTGAATGTGAAAGAAATATTTGACTACTGTTTTCAAAACCAGATCAGGGAAAGAGATAAATCGGCGTCAAGAGATGCTGAAAAATCTGAGTACAAAAGTTTACCAGATGTCCACTGCTCTCAATATGGCCGGTGCTGCTAACAGAGAGAACTTGCTTGGGTCTGATAGCAAGACAGATGATATTATATATAGAGCATCTGGCTTGGACAACCAGGGCTTAGTTGGTTTTCAACGGCAAACCATGAGAGGCATGCTCTAACAACTATTTTTTTTTTGGCTTCTGTGGTTTTCTGATTATGTAATGCTGATTCATAACTTGTTTTGCGTAAAAAACAGAACAAGATGAAGGCCTTGAGAAATTGGACGAGACAGTGACAAGTACAAAACACATTGCATTGGCTGTCAACGAGGAACTTACCCTACACGCTAGGCTTCTGGTCGGTGTTTTTTATTTATTCCCCATTTTTTTTTTCTATTTATAATCTCGCATTTTCACCATCCTATAACATGCTGAAGTTGATTGCAACCTATAACACAATATTCCCTTTTCTTTATTCAGGATGACTTAGACGAGCATGTGGATGTAACGAATTCCCGTATGCAGGTTTGTTTTCCGATCTTTAGATTGGCGGTTCACAATTAATTGTTATAAATTTGTATTTCATTAGCAATAAAACTAACTATTGATTAAGGGCTTTTACTGTGTGAAGGAGATGATTTTTCAGAGTCTTTTGATAATCTTATGCATAAATTTATGGTTGCCTGGAAGGTAACTTTCACATTCACCTGATGCTTATGTTGGTTATATTTGGAACAGAGGGTTCAGAGGAATTTGGCTTTTCTGAACAAACGCACCAAAAGTGGCTGTGCTTGCTGGATCTTTCTGGTCATTGCTATTGTCATTCTAATTGTTGTCGTGTTGGTATTGATTAAATATTTGTAATGTTAGGAATAGTAAGCTCAACATTCTGATTTTGTTTTGGCCTTGTGTGCAATTTTGCTTGGATACACTTGCATGGCAGAAACAGACGATTTGTGCTGGTCTTGTGGTTATGTTTTGAGTGTGTAATTAACTCATTTATAGAGCGTTTTGGTGATTGTCAACGATGATGATAAATGCACCGTGATGGATGTGTGTTTTCTAGGAAAATTTAACGGATTTGGGATCACTTTGGGAATTGGTTTAAGGGTTTCTCAGGTTATATTGGTTTGGCAATTAACACGATAGCCGAATCGTGGGGCATTTAGCAGGGCATCTTGCTGGCTAAAATATTGGACTGTTTTTGTTTGGTGTAAGATTAGATTCCATGGAAGCAATCAGGTGCATTTGCAAACTTTTAGCTGTTGCCACCCTCATTTGTTCTAGCTTTTCTGTAAAAAGGATGGTCAATATAAGCTCATACCTGTTCTTTGAGAAGGTTACCAGCGTGCAGACTATACAAACACCCATTTGGGTTTAGGTTCTGATTCTGCAATGCAGGATTGGAATCACCACCTGCCCCTCCGGGGCTCACATGGTTATTGCTAGCTGATAAGATTGGGAATCGTCTTCTCTGAAGTTGGTCTTTCTATTTTACTATATTGTACCCAAGAAAAAAAAAGCATAAGAGGTTATTCCATCAATTAGAATCAAGTTCTTGTACACCACTACTAAACAAAGCTAATCTCCACCTTCCCTATGTTCCAATTGTCTCCTGACAATAATTAAACACTACACACTACCTGGCACGAGAATGACAGAGATTGGAGGAGAAGCGTATGTATTATTGTGCTGCAATTCTCTCTTCACCATCATTATCGACCCCAGCACCTGGACTTCATATCTTCAATTCTTCAGATTGTCCAACCATTGTCATATTGCTGCGTATCTGATAAAGAGTAATGCTACACCAAACTACTCCCGTCCCTCACGAAAAATAGAAGAAAGTAATAAATTGATGCCAAGAAGGTTTACAAAAATGACCTATGTTACAGAAAAGGTGGGGATAAAAGGAAACAAAAAAAAAAAAAAGAAACTGCTTGGACGCAATTGCAATTCTAAAAGGGTGTGTAGTTGGATTTTAAAATATTTTTAAATTGAAAATGTATAAAAATAATATTTTTTTATTTTTTAAAAATTATTTTTAATATCAATATATTAAAATAATTTGAAAATATATAAAAAATATTAATTTAAAAAAAATAATTTTTTTTTAACTTTTAAAACACGAAACAAAAATTCCTCTTCTCATTTCTAGTCTCAAGCAGCCCCATCCGGTGCCAGTCTTGTCCATGGTACAATAAGACTTCACGCATCAAGAAGCAAAATCACTCTCAGCACCACTTCTGTGTTTAGACTTTGGAGACAGCCATGCTTATTCAAGTTCAGCCAAGGCCATCAATCCCCTGACCCCTTGAATGCTTGTCCATAATTCCAGCCTGATCATCTTTAAAACAACCAATCACATTTCATCCTCGCAGTTAGTTCCCGGGACCCTTAGCATGTCTGAGAAGAAACCTATGCATCCTATATAACACTAGTTATTTGTCTTCAGTCATCATTTTCGATCAGAGTACCTGCATTTTCAAACTGCTGCATATCTCATAAGACTGATGAAACTTAAGGTGAACATTCTGTCCCTTGGACCTTCTGGAATGCTACTGAATGCTACACGATACCACTCCTTTCCCCTGACAAAGGAGGAAGAAAGTGTTAAACTGATAATACGCGGTGTTACAAAAAGGATGTGTTGATGTACTATGTGAAATTACTCCATTTATAAAAGGAGAACTGCTTGTCGCGGCAACCTTGTTGGTGTTCAAACAGTCCACGGAATTACATCTTGGATAATGAATGTAAAGTCACCATATGCTTATTTTGTATCATCCCCTAGCTCGTTCGTCATTTTCACCGCTTCAATTTTCCTAGCATCCATCAAACTCCTCTGATGCATCAATGATTTCACCTGGATCATCATGGTCATTCACATTGTCAAAACTCTCTAAAATTGGGACAACCCACTCGCCAACTGTTGTATTTCCAGCAAATGCTTTCCTAATGAGACTATCACTCCCGTTCTTAATTTCTTCCTCAGCTTGCAACTCTCTTGTGTTTCTACAACCCAGCAATACAAGATCTAACATCTTCCTCCTAACAACATAAATCGGATTTGGCTCAATCAAACAACCTTTACTATATGCTTCCCTAAGAATAACAGTATGAGTGCTTCCCTTAGTTGATATATAGAAAATCCCAGGATTTTTCAATAACAACTCGCGCACATTCACTTCCATACCAAAATCCTTTTTAAAATGGGCCAATCTCTCAACCTCAACCATCTTCTCCACTGTCAAACTCAACAACTCATGAATCATCGCTACCGCCCGTTTCTCGTATCTATTCTTCCCACCACAAGCGCCCACCTGAACAACCTCATTTCCCTCATAAGGCTTCAAATAAGGAAGCATTTGCCAATTCTTCAACTTCTCTCTAAACCCCCTTTCAATCTTAAACCCCGTTGGGAAATTGATAGGAAATGCAAACTTCGTCTCAAACTCACTCAACCACTTCTCTCTATACTCTTTCTCTCTCCATTTCTCAACTTCAGCCACCCCGAAGTTCTCATCTTTATCAACCAATTCAACAATCTCCAAATCAACCAGCCTAAAATCTTCCTTATACTTCCCTAAAACTGACTCCCTAAAATCCTCAGGCAACCCCAATTCTCTCCTAATCAACCTCAAAGCATGAACATGAAGTCTCCCGTTTTTAGACATCATTAACAACCTTTTAACTCTCTTCGCACCCTCCAATTCACAATCTTTCACAAGACCCTCTTCTTCACTCACCAAACCCTTGAATTTCCCACTAATCCTACAACACAAATTCCTCCTAACCGGGTGTGTAAATACATCAAACACATGGGGGTGCTTATGCACAAACTCACCCATACCTACATTCAGCCCCACTATATTTGTCCATCTGGACATCAACTGCAGGGATACAAAAGGACCCCTCTTTCGATTTGACATGAGTTCGTAGATTTTGAGGATGGTTTTGAGTTTCTTGAGGGAGGTTGTTAGTCTGTTGAGTTTGGAATCTATGGTTCTTGATTCTAACCGAGTTTGTGCTGTGTTTGCTGGCTTTTTCCATCTTCTTTGGATGAATAAATTGAAAGGACCAAAAGGGATTTTCGGAAGGTTTGTTTCTTGAGGATTTATGTGGATTCTGAACTGTAAAAGGCAGTGGTGCTTGCTGACTTTCGAAAGGTTCATTTTTTCTTTTCCTCTTCTGTTTGAGAAGGGGAGAGAGGGAGAGGGTTTTGGAGCTTCAGCTTTCAAGAGCTTGTCTTTCTTTGAGGGTTATGTCAGACTTTTTCTCACCTCATTTTAATTTATGGGTTTGTCCAGCTTCAAACTTTTTAAAGGATATACTTGTTATTGCATTTGAAACTGTTTTCAAAAAAAAAATTAAAATATATTTTTTATTAAAAATATTAAATTTATATTTTTTAATGTTTTTTATTTTAAAAAAACATATTTTAAAATATCATTCAAAAAATTATTTAAAAAATCACTTCACATTACCATCACAAATACATGCTAAAACTAGGTATTGATGAATGAAGAGAGAATCAAGCAATTTTTTTTTTCATTTTTTTTACTTTTTGACATGACCAAATCTTGAAAACACTTGTCATTTTAGTTTAATTCAAGTTGTTAATTTTATTTATTTTATTTAAATTAATTGATATATTTCTTTCTAGTTTAAAAAATAAAATAAATTAAAATAAATTTTATTATTTCTCATAATTTTAATCCATTCCATAAATTCCGTCCAAATTATAGCTGGAACTTCCGGTTTTATTCTAGCTAAATAATATTTTTTTTTTATTTTTTTAATATTATATAATTTTATAATATTAATCATATTTCTCAATCTAACCGTTAGATTAAACTGACATTTTACGAACAATTTCAAGTTAAAATTTTAGGACAATTAAAACATAGAAAAGTCTTGTAAGAATGTCAATGATATTTTTATAATTTTATTTAAATTTGTAATTTTATTTTGAAATGTTATTTTTTTATGTCCTTTTTTTAGATTGAATTTTCTTTAATTTCATCATTCAACAATAGATTTATTAAGAATTGAGTTTCATAATTTTTTTTATTTGTTTTATTTGGGTTTATTATGGTATCATGACCAGGATCACGAATTTAGAAGGCTGATCCAGGGCGATCTAATGTGTTGTCGTCTCAATATTTTTTTTAAAAAAATATGTCATCTTGATTTTTTTATTTAAATTATATTTTTATCAGCCGTGCAGGTTTTCTTTAAACTCATCGAGTTGATCGGGTTATATTGATTTAACTCTCATTTTTTTACTTGTGTTTGAAATTTGAATTGCATGATTTCAAGTTAATTTATCTTTGAATTTGAGTTGAAATCATTTTTATTGAATTAATATTTTGAATATATATATATATATATTTTTTTTTTTTTACAATTCTGAAATAATATGACAAAACATTTTAAAATCAAAACATACTGTTCCAATTGAAAAAATAGAATGACAACTAGAATGGAATTGACAATCTTAGTCTAGTTATTTTTTATTAAAATATATTTTTTTAATTATTTCTTAACATTAACCTACCTAAGTTTGGATTATTAATTAATGATTAATATTTGATATATTTTACACAATCTCAATCAGTTTCTATAATACCAGACGTGGTTATTATTAGGCTAGGATTATTTAAAAAAAAAGGTTGTTTTTTTTTTCTGAAAAAATTATGAGAATGAAAAAGGAATGGAGAAAAAAAAAACCAAGATTAATAAGATTAGATACTCAATCCATTTTAAAGCACAATAAAATATATTTGTTTTTACAATGTTTGAGTGAGTCGTGCGTACTATACCACTTCGCATGATAGTACTAAGTATTAAATATTTGGTAATGTATAATATTTTTATAAAAATGTTTTTAATTAAAAATATATTAAGATAATATTTTTTTTGATATTAATATTTTTAAATTAGTATATGAAAATCATAAAAAAAACATTTAAAAACATCAATTTAATTATTTTTATGTAAAAAATATTTAAGGTAAAAAATATTTAAAAAAGTGAATTCAACCATAAATATGCTCTGAAATAAAGGACTGTAATTAAAGTAGATGGCAACAATATATAATCTTTGAATAAAGAGGGACTAAGTTACAACCATGTTATGAAAACAGGGACTAAAGAATAATATAATAGCATACTCTTGTGCTTTTGTATGAGCAGGTTATTAAATTGATTTGTTTTTTAAAAAGAAATTCTTGCCCTCTGTTCACAAAATAACATTAATTTTTTTTTTATAAAAAAAAACAACAACAAAAAGGGATCCAAAATCTCACAAAGCTTTTGTACTGTGAAAGACTGAACAAAAACCCTAAACCCCAAATTTCAATAACTTGATTCCCCAACTCACTGAGTCAACCGACCTTGCTTCCTCCCAAAAACCATGCCTTCCTTTCCACTGCAAGGCTCAGTCACCATATGCGAAATCAATCGAACCCTAAGTACCCTCTCTCACCCTCTTAAAGCATACATTTTTGGTTTGTTTTTTTCAAAGGTTGAATCCTTATAAATTTATTTGCTCTACATTGCAGTTGTAGCTGAAGCCATCTCTGATGATCGAGCCAAGGATGCTTATGGAAAAATTCTAGTAAACTGCTTTCCTTTTTGTGTTTATAAAAATGGGTTTCTTTTATTTTATGTTTTTTTCTTATTGAAAGTCTTGATCTTTTTTAGAATTGAACCAATGGAAAGATTCAGATTTTTTATTTTCTTTCAATAAATTGATTTTATTTTGTGTTAATAAAAAATGGTTTTGGTTTTATTTTGTGTTTTGATATTGAAAGTTTTGATTTTTTGGATTTAATGATGCTTAGGGAATGGTGTTCAGTCCAATTCCGTTTCAACCAGAGCAGTTGGGATCGACCGGAGAAAACCAGGAATCTGAACACCAGGATAGAAACAATGGAGAGAGTGTTGAGAGGAAAGGTTTGATGAAATCATTGCAATACCTTGTTAATGACTCGATCAAGCGCATGTTTTATCCTACTTGTGTAAGCTAATAATAACACCTTAATCTTTTACTTTTGTTTTGATTGTGTAATTAGTAGTGGAACATAGTGCAAATGGGAAATTAGGCGATTATATGTAACTGTTTTTAGAAGTTTTTGAATGAGAAGTAGTGAGTGAGAGGGTTGATATGTTGTAGTTCTGCATTCTCAAGTAGTAAGTGGTATAGGTACACTTGTTACCGGAGATTGATCTTCAAGGAGTGAGCTGGCACCAGCATAGACATATTATTGCATTTATTTCAGGTCCGAACCAGGTTATAGTTCGTGATTATGAAGATTCAGGTAAGCAGTTTTATGGTACAAGATTTTAATGATTTAAAGGAGCAGTCATGTTAAGGGGAAAGGCCTTTTTACAGAGTTTGAGAGATATTGTGCTGATTTTTTTTTCAACAGAAGGGAAGGATGCCTGTGTTTTAAGCAATGGGGCTCAACAAGATATTAGGGCTCTTGAGTGGAGACCAAATGGTGGAAAGTCACTTTCTGTAGCATGCAAGCAAGTATCAAAATTGAAATTTCTGTCATTGTATTGTGATAATCAATTTTATGCATTTCTTTTACAAGGCATTAAGTCTGTATTTTCTTGGTTGTTGGACTGGACTCCAGGGGTGGAATCTGCATATGGGCTGCTTCTTATCCAGGTAATCCAGCCACTGTGAGGCCTGGTGCTGCTTCCTCCTTGGGAACTCTTACTAGAGGTTCTGGAGGTCGATGGACTCTAGTGGATTTTCTTCGTAGTCACAGTGATGAGCAAACAAGTGCAATATCATGGAGTCCTGATGGAAGATATCCTGATCAATTTAAATTTGAAGTTTGAAAGTGTTTTTTTTTTAAAATAAATAATAAGAAAAATATGCATTTCAGACCAAATCATTGCAGATCTTGTAGCCTTGAAGCTATTTACACCGGCACATGATTTTATCATATGTTTTACATGGTAGCTATTTTTCTGAACTAATTTGCAAGCTTTACTTCTCTGAGACTATTCTTAAGATCCTTAATATTTTCTACAATTTGTCAGCTCTGAAATTTCGTATCTATTTGGTATGTCTTTTCATCATTTCAGATTAGTTTCTGTTTTTAAAGGAGATTAAATTTCCTTGACTTAGCTTCACATATTTGGCATCTGCATCATGTGAGAGCTCTTCGTTCACCATATGGGATGTCTCACAAGGTATGTGGACAATGTTGACCTCTTAAATTTACATGGTTAACACCAATTAGTTTTCAAGGAGGCTATTTGAAATCTCTAGCTTAAAGACAATAGTATGATATTTTTCCTGACGTTTGGCTTCATACATATACCCCTGACATGGATATATTATCATGTGTGTGCAACTAACATGATTACATTATGCATTCAGTGCTGTTTTATGGACGTTCTTGTGCCGTCATACGTGTCCCCCATGCTTATAGTTTAAAGTTGCTTTTAAATAATTACAAACTCATGACATATGATGAGGTGAAAATCCAATGGTTAGCCATTTGGGGTCCTTAGGTCCCGCGTGCTTGGGTATTTAAAGACTAAGTTGAGTTTATTTGGCCAAATTTTCATGACAAAAATCGATGACATTAAAAGATCGAGCAATTTTGACTACTATTGAAAGGATTGGTCAACTCTTTTGGACGCTTAACTCCTTGAGCCCTGTGTATCACAACAATTACAACTAAGCCTCAATCTCAGACTAGTTGGGATAGGCTTATGTATTATTGAGCTTGATATTGCTTCACCAAGATTTTTGGTCTCTAAAACCTCCCTCAATCTGTCTTGTTTTGTTGCAATTTATAGGTCTGGGGACACCCATACGACGTGGATTAGGAGGCATATCGTTACTAAAATGGTCACCTACTGGAGATTACTTTTTTGCTGCAAAATTGTATGGCCACAACTCAAGTTAATGTGTGTGTGTGTGTGTATTGCATTTGGATAGAACTCTGATCCACTTCATGAGCTGTTGCTTATCATTTTCTTTCATCTAGTGATGGAACATTTTATCTCTGGGAGACAAACACATGGACATCTGAACCTTGGTCTTCGACTAGTGGCTTTGTCACGGTATGTATATGATGACGCTTGCATCATTCATAAATAACTTCTAACCTCTTGGTTATGAATTGCAAAATATTGAGATCATTCAAGTTTTGAATTTCAGTGGCTGTAATCCCTTATCAAGTTAACTTGCCCAATTTCTTTAAGTTTCAAGTTTTACTCATCCTAGTATAAGTTTATATAAAAGTCTATCAAAGTGGTCAACGTTCCATCTTATCCCTTTTTTTCTTTCTGTTTTTCGAAGTTCTGATGCAATTTTTATTAAAATGATTCTCTAACTCAAAGTGAATGAAATGCCCCATCCGTATTTGGCTGAAGAGGTATAATTGGAGAATTGGTTTGGATAATTACAGAAACTCAATTATTTCATTATTTTGGATGCTATTCATCATGAAATGCAATGGAAGAATTTTTATTGGCTTCAGATATCAATCATGCCTTCTTTTGTCAGGGAGCAACATGGGATCCTGATGGGCATATAATATTGATTGCTTTCTCTGGATCTTTAACATTGGGTTCCATTCATTTTTCATCAAAGCCTCCATCTTTAGGTATGCAGGCTGGAGCCTTTAAATATTTTTCTTTAATCATATCAATGAGAATCATAAAAGGCTTGCAACATAGAAAACTATAAGATTATGTATTATATGAAATTATACTCCAGGTTAGATGCACTTTAGAATCTTGTTCGATTAGTATTAAGTTCTATTTGTAAGTATATTTGTTTACTATTTTCTAGGTTTTCTGTAATTGTACGAATCCAGGCATATTCTGTTTGTTTTTTGTATGGCTGAATATCTTTCACTGGATCCCAAGTTAGGTCTGATTTTTTTTTGGTTTACACGGTTTCAATCCATTTAGCAGTCCAAAATGTGTAGTTTCTATTTCATGGGCTAATTATTGGAGTTTAGGATTACTACGATTACTTAATTATGCATGTAATCTTTGAAATGAGTGTCTTGTTCAAGTTTCTAAAAATTCAGAAGCTTTTAGCTCCTTTTTTTTGGGTTATGTTATTTAGCTTTTCGGTCAGAGGCCAAATTGTTAACTTTGATGATAGTATCTATCTCTTACTAGGCAGAGCCTTCCAACAGGTGTCTTTTGGGAGAAGGAAGGATCACAGGATTTTGTGGAAATTTACTAGTTTTGCATTCATGTGGTTTGTGTTGATGGAGCAGAATCTTTTAGTTTTACAAGGAATTTTAGAGGTTTACAACTTTTTTGGAACCAGCTTACTTTTTTGGGCTCATTTGTGGTGTAATGTCTCTGGGGCTTTTCAGGTTGCTTTTTTAAGCTGATATTCAATCTGAATTCTGATTGACCTGGTTTACTCTTGCTTATGCACTCTATATAGATGCAGGAACTGTCCTCTACAAATTCAGTTTATTTCTTATCTGATGAATTTGTTAAATGAATAAGGTCTTTATATGGTTATTTCACCTTTAACATATCATTATTGTTCTGCTGCAGATGCACATCTGTTACCAGTTGATTTACCAGAGATAACAACCATGATGGGCAGGTATAGAGAAAATTTCTCTTAAATTTGTACAGAATGTTTTTAGCTTCTTTCATATGGTTTGAATTATTATGAATGAACTGATTCTTGAGAATGAAAGGAGTAAAAATATATGAATGTATGGTGAATTGTGTATTTAGTTATTGTTATTCTCTTACCTCCAGATAGATATACCTGTGTTTTGAATGCCTTTCTGAAATGCTCTTATTTTCATGTACTGTTCAATGCTGATGAACATTAATCTACCCAATCCCTTCTCAATAATATGGTGAAATTTGAAAGCTATTATTATAAAGTCTTATTTTTCGAGTATGATTAAAAAGATTTTAGCTTTCTGATTAAGGTCAGAAACAGAAAGTGACGAAGTTTACATGACATGAGCACTCATTTTTTAAATCTTTTGTTTCAGGCCTTGGTTTGATATTCTTACTGTTGTAGGTTGTAAGGTAATTGTTTGATAGCATAAAGACACTATACCAACTAATTATATTTTTTCATGTTTTATCATGCAGTGAGGGAATTGAGAAGATAGCTTGGGATGCTTCTGGTGAAAGACTGGCTGTATCTTATAAAGGAGGTGATGATAATTACAAAGGTCTTGTTGCCATATATGATGTTAGAAGGACTCCCCTGATTTCTGCATCTCTGGTGTGAGTTGTTTGTCATTATCATCCTCATTTCACTATAATCTGTTTGCAGTATTTTTTTTTCTCCCAATTAATAGTTCTTTCTTTTAGAGATAAATAAAATGAGATTTTAATTTGAATGACTAAATAGCATCGTTAATCTCTATATATTTATGAGCTGCCTTGATATGAATCCAGTGGATTTATTAGAGGGCCTGGAGACAATCCAAAGCCAATTGCATTTTCATTTCATGACAAGTTCAAACAGGGACCGTTGCTTTCTGTGGTAAGTCCTCTTAAATTTCTTGACCTTTGTACACAATTCACTACAAATCTGTGCAATTTCAGTGCTTCAATGGATAACAATTAGCTTTAACAAACAATTCATGCAATTGCTCTAATGTGCAGTGTTGGAGCAGTGGATTTTGCTGTACCTATCCTCTAATATTTCACTCCCATAGTCTTCCATAACTAAGGTATGTCTTTAATTTCCAAACACATAGTATCTCAAACCCTTTCCCAAACTCGCTGATTCTGTCATGACTAAAGAAACAGCCTCCTGCAATTGGATAAATGCTAGTTGAATAAATTGCTGTTGTTATGATTAAGATGCTAGCAGGTCCTAGGACCAATTTGTTATCAGTTGTTATTTGAGTAAATCTATAGAAAAGGAGAAATATATGCTTAGATTTTTGGTTCCAATTAATAACTACCACACCAACTTTATTGTAGCATGCAACTTCTGCCCTCTCAAAAGTCATGGGGACATTCTTGGCTTGATATTGGAGTTTCGTTTTTGTTTTTATTTTTATTTTTTGTTGCTGATGTTGTCCATTGATCAAGCTTTGATAGATTTTATTTTGATGATGTTTTTGTTTCATGAAGCATGTGAAAGAGTGCTGTTTTTTGTTTGATGAGAAGTCACATAGCAAAGATGATTGTTGGTTCGAACCTCCAGGAGAGATGCAGCAAACTAATCCATGGCACTCACTGATGCAGAGAGCATATAAATGTATATTGTTGACGTGGAAGACTCATGAGCAGGCGCGTTTACAGCTGCATCTCAAGATGCTAGACATATATCATGTCATGGCAAGATTTAAATGCTTGTGTAACACCTTATGAAAAATTGAAGTACACGAACATAGGGTTTGCACTTAAATTCATGCCTGTCTCTTCTGTTGTCAAAATGTATTCATATTCTAATTCCAATTTTTCTGTTTACTGCCAAAAGAGGAGAATTGTTATAGAAGCTTTCTCAGTTTGAATGTTTTCATATTTGCAAAACAGAATGGTTCATCAGCCATTAGGTCTTTTGATGAACCCCACGACTTCTACTTTTTTTTTTTTTGTTGGATGCCTAAACATTTACCTTTGTTGTTGTTTTTCACATTACTTGTACTCAACCTCCCAAAACAGGATGAAGGAGATCATGTAACTCACTCTGCTGATGGATTCTTTTTCTGTAATTGCTGGCTTGAATCTTAGAGGTTATGTTCTAGCTCAAATTGCTATTTTTGCGGCCAGTTTGGTATTTGTGCTTGCAAAGCAAATTCTTTTTTTACCTATTTTTGGTTTAAATCAATGTTTGGTTATTTTTTTTTTGTTTTAAAAGCTAAATATATGATATTTAAAAGGAAATTGATTTGTTTTTTGATCAAGCAGGGTGCTGAGCAATTTATTGTGAAGTATGCTATCCTTTTCTTTTCTTTCTTTTTTTATCGGAAAATGTAATTTCATTTTTTTTTTGGTAGTCAAGGAATCTAACTCTATTCAGGATTAAGTGTGTAATTGCAATTAAAGTCCTGATAAAATTGGGTTTTAATTTAAATATTGATGGAAAAATTGGCTTTAAAGAAGATTAACACTATCATATCTCTAACTTGTTAAGAAAATATAAAAAACTCGGAATAGGATGGTTGGTTGATACTGGAATATAATGCAGAATATCTTTCTGGAAACCAAGTCATCTGTCTGCTCAAGAAGAGTGGTCATGGTCTTAAAAATACGATACCACAAAAGAGGAAGAGGATGGAATCAAAAGTTGTTCGATGCTTTAAGTCTGAACCTATGATGCTGTAAACAGAAGATGGGATTTGGAGATTTCTCTGTTGAAGGTACTTTGGACAATGGTGATGCGGTAGAAATTACTGAAATAGAGAACGACGAGGAGGTTTGCAATGCTGGAGCTGGAGATGTTTGCGCCAATGCAGCAGCAGCAACAAACTTTACTGATCTGGATGCCAATTTGCGTCCTGTTGCTGTCGTAGGGGATGGTAAAGTCAGGGTTACAGGTTCTTCTAACAATGCGGAATGCAGTACCGGTTACAGGCACTGAATTGGCTGAAGGCTTGGCTTCTGATCCATCGTCTGGTGATATTGGAGGTGACAGCTATCCCACTAACTATTAGCCAGAGACTTTTCTTAAGATTTTGTTGCAAGGAATTCCAGAGAAATCTCTCCAAGAAAATGAGGTTGAGATGATTCCTAATCCATACTTCAAGAAAATGAACTGGTGATGATGGACACATTTTTCTTTTCAGATTGGGAACATGATTAGTTGTGATTAGTTGTTATAGAGTTTAGAGTTTATTTCTAAGGATAATTAACATGTTAGTGTTAAAGTAAGTCTAAATTTCAACATATACTTTATATTATTTTCTAAAAATGGTAAAATACTACGTGTATATTTGTTCATGATACAATATCCAGGATGTTATACTTGAATACTTCAATGTTACATCAATTTATCTTTTATGAAATGTCTTTTCTCTTCCTTTTCTTTTGGACTATTATTTTTTATGTGGCTCGGTTAATCGAAACTGAAGATTCTAAGTAATCTTTTGGAGTGTAATCTTTTGACTTAAATGCATTGAAGTCAGTTGGGTTTGCTTGTTAATTGCACCGAGTCTTTACTGCTTTGAAATTGCTCTCATTCTTTCAATTCATCTTCAGTTCTTGCATGGTCAACATCATTATAAGTTTCATCATCAACCAAGTCCATTGTTGATTATCAACTCTCTCCGATCAATCTCCAAGATTAGGTCACACATGCATCAAAGAAATAATACTTCATAGAAAAAAAAGATTAAACAGGGGATTTCATGCAGAAAATTCAAAATGCTCTATCATTTTTTAGCAGAACCATTTTAAGGGTTTCAGGAATGTATTGTTTTCTTGCATAGTGTTCTAATGTTGGGTTAATTATACAGTTACAATGGAATCTGTCCTGATTAAAGCATATACATTATACAGAGTTACCTTGGCACAGCTGGTCCGAACTCCGAAGTCTTCTTCTCAACTAATTTCTTTTTTTAAAAAAAAATCTTCGAACCTTTGATTGCATATTGTCGATCATTCAAATGGTTTACATAAGAAGCAAGAAGAGGAAAAACAAACTCAGGAATGTCCTGCATCCAAATTACCGTGAATGGACTACCTGAAAATAAAAAAGGAGTTAAGCCCCAACTTCTGCAGATATATCTTCATCTATCTGCAGGCAGAGTTCATCCAGCAATGTACTTTGTAATTCGAGAGCGATCTGTTTCCAAAGCATATCCCATGTCTATGGTATATATAAATGGATTGCCAAATGTCTTTCATCAACCATGAGCACCTACTAGCTAGTGAGTAGACGAAGAAGAGACCTCCTCACCTTCTCTTCCCAAGCCTGCCCTTTTTTCACTACCTGCTACCTGCACATACTTAGATTCTCAAACACCACAAAAGCCTCTCTCTCTCAATCGCTCTCTCTAGCCTAAAGAAAGTCACAAGAAACAAGAAAGAGCTGATCTATCTTTCTTTCATTTTCTCTAATGGAAGAAGAAGAAGAATTTCAAGAAGACCCATTGGCTTTACATCAATCTTGATTAGTAACTAGTGACTAGATTAAAGAGAAACCGGCTTCTCTACTTTCTCTCCACAAACACGCCCGTTTTGCACTCCAATATTTCCCAAGTTTCTATCCATTCAAGACTAAAGAAAGAAACAGCTTTCATTTTCTCTAATGGAAGAAGAAGAATTTAAAGGAGACCTGGGAAGCCTTTGCAATCTTGATGCTTGGGAAGATTCTTCTTCCTCTTCACCACAAACCCTCCTTAAAGGAACCTCCATTGTTGGTTTTGTTATGGCCAATATTGTAGTGAGTCTTAGATATTGTTTACTATTCTTCACTGACCGTGAATCAGTTCGACTTGAACTTGAACCAAGAAAGCCTGATGATCAAAATGGTGCTATAAAGGTTTTGAATGCTGATTATCTTCATGTGGGTTACATTGATAGGTCAGTTGCAACTGTTTTATATCCTTTGATTGAAAATAAAATGATTAATGTTGAAGGTGTGGTGCCTAGAGCTAGTAGCGACGGGTTTCCTTGTGAAATTCGTATCTCTGCAAGGTTAGACGACTTTGAAACTGTTAAAACTGCGATTTCGCAAGGTGGTCTGGTTTTATTTTCTCAACCTGGTTCAAGTCTTGCATCATCTCAGGCTATGGTGGCCAAACAAGGTAGAGTTGATGGGAAAGTGTACAGGCGTAGGAGAATCGGAGTCAACTCGGAACCTGTCATTTTGTACACTCAAGAACCGAAGATTATTGAACGTGGATTTTTCCCTACAGCACATACTTTAAGGAATAAACCAGAAAGAATCACTGATAGACCTGCCGTACAAGTTGAGCCTGAGAAACTGACTTTCATCCACCTTGGCGCAGCAGGGCATGATGCGCATGCGGTCCGGGAAGTTATGGACACTGACTTGACCGAAGGCTTGGCTTCTCGTCCGTTATCTGCTGATTTTGAAGAACTTGAAGGTAACGACTATCCCACCGATTATTGGTCAGAGACATTTCCTAAGATGCTGTTGCAAGGAATTCCAGAGCAATCCCTTCAAGAAAATGAGATTGAGATGATTCCTAATCGATTCTACTCTGACTGTTTACTCTAAATATGGAAATTAGCATATCAGTTAGGATTTATTTGCCTTGATCGTTAGCTCGTCAGAAAGTTGCACAATGCAAGTTGTGATGCTGTTTTACTGCATAATTGATAAAAGAAAATAAAAGAAAAAAAAAACCGACAACGTTTCCAATTTTGCCTAGAAGCAAATCTGAGGCAGTACAAAATCTTCCCGGACAAGATATGATAAATTTCCGATCAATAATATCTATTTAAAAAAAAAAAAAAACTTAAGATAAATATAGATATAATCATGTTTATCTAGTTAATTTATTTTATTCCACAACAGATTTCACTCGTACTAATAAATTTGTCTATATATATAACGCAATCCTGGCAACAGATTATATTAACTCACCTTTGTTTCTTTCCCTGCTCACTAGCTACTTTCTTTCTAGATCAATCAAGCTCAAAACCCTCGATTTCCTTGTCTTGAACAATGCAAAACACTACTCTTTCTCTCTTACATCCCGGATACAAGTTCCGCCCCACTGACCAAGATTTGATCGGCTTCTATCTAGCCATGGAGGTTTATCATTCCAGGAAGCCACTGTTACCCAGAACTATAATCTTTTTAATGAAGAAGAGCCCTGGGAAGTTGGAGGCAACAAGTTAGATGATAATGGCCTCTATTTTTTCACATCAATATGTTAAAAAAAGTCAATGGTGCTAAAAATATGAATAGAAAGGTTGATGCTACTGGTGGCAAGTGGCATGGTTCTGATATGAAAATAGCCTCTGGCCAAAAATCCTTGAACAATCCAGCATTCAGCAACATGCATCTTTCTCTTTCTAACAAATTCATGTTCATCCCTACTCCTTATGTTGAGGTGTATGGCTAACCATCTTGTGTCTAACATCACTTCTTTAAAGAACTCATCAAACTTCTATGAATAAAATTCCAGATCATTGTTTGTCGTGAGCCACTTCACCACTTTCTCCTTTTGTTTCTCATTTATAATTTTCCATTGCTTAAAATTATTAAAACACTTCATGTTAGTGCTTAAGAAAGTTAACGCTTTGGAGTAATCATCAGTGAAAGTAAACATATATCTAACCTTGTGTAAAGGGTTCACTCTTAAGATTGCTTTGAGAGGAGATTTAGTCTCCTTTTATGTGCAAGTTATCTCCAGAATTCTCTTACAGTTAAATAAAAAAACGAAGATAAAATCATCAATAACAACGAGGTAGCAGAAACCTTCGTTGATTTGGATATGCCGGTTCGGCTCCCACTGCTGCAGAAGGGGATGACAAGGTCACGGTTGAAGGTGCTTCTAACAATGCAGTACTACTGGGTGCAGAATCGGTTGTGGGCACTGACTTGATTGAACTTGGCTTCCGATATCTGCTGATGCAGAAGGTGACAATTATCCCCAGAGACTTCTTATAAGATGTTGTCACAAGGAATTCCAAAGAAGTCTCTTCCAAAAAAATTAAAGCTGAGATGATTCCTAATCGCTTCTACTTTGATTATTTACATGGAAGGTATGTAAACCAAGTCCGATTATTTTTCTTTGGAATAGTTTGGTATATTTGGAATGCTCGCAGTAATTTGATTTTCAATGAGGTGGAAACCAACTGGAATGATATATATTACTCCTCAATTGAGTTGCAACATGGGCGAAATGTTGTGATGAGACTCCCGTGAGAGCTTCTGCTATACTGGGATAGACTTACTAAGATCATCAAATGGTATTCTTACATGGATAAACAAGTCAAAAGTGCATAGTGAATCATCATGGATTCCTCCTCCTCAAGGAGAAAAGTGAGAGATTTAATCTAACAAGATGTTCACTAGGCTGGAGTGGAGGAGTTTTCAAGATTCAGGATTAGAGCTGAATGATTCAGTGGATAGGGAGAAGGAAAATTAGTTATCGGATTTGGTTTGGATTAGACCAGGACAGAGCTTTAAGGCATGAAAACGTGAAATAACAAGAGGAAATGCGAGAGTACTTCTTCAACAACATGAAACGGAGAATAGGATCATTCAAATGATTTATATCAGAAGAAAGATGGCACATGTATTAGCCATTCTAAATTAACAGGGGGCTACCTGGTTTGTAGAGAGTATTTTTTCAGCAATCTGGGCAAGTTGAATTATTAGTTGAACCGGCCAAACCTTTAACCTGGAGAAATCCATAGGACCTTCCCGAGTTATGTGAGTAACTAGTGAGTAGAGATACCTTTACCTTGTGGAACAAACAATTTAACGGCATTACCGGCATATACTATCTAACCTCATACATGCTTAGATTCTCAAACACCAAAAATCCCTCTCTCTCTCCGTTCATAGACAAAGGAAAGAAACAAGAAGCAAGAAAAGAACTGATCAATCGTTCTTTCATTTTCTATAATGGAAGAAGAAGGATTTCAAGAAGACCTAGTGAGCCTTTACAATCTTGATGATTGGGACGATTCTTCTTCTTTCGATGATTGCGATTATTCTCTACCACAACAAGTTCTCCTCAATGAAACCTCCAATGTTGGTTTTGCTATGGCCAGTATTATAGTGAGTCGCAGATATGGTATAGTATTCTTCAATGAGCGTGAATCAGTTCGACTTGTGCTTCATCCAAGAAAGCCTGATGATCAGAATCCTGCTATAAAGGTTCTGAATGCTGATAATCTTGAAGTGGGTTACCTTGATAGGTCGGTTTCTACTGTTTTATCTCCTTTTATTGATGATAAAATGATTAATGCTGAAGGTGTGATTCTTGGATCTAGAACTATTAGTAATAAGTTGGTGGCTTGTCAAGTTTGTATCTCTGCAAAGTTAGATGATTTTGAAACTGTTAAAACTGCGATTTCTCAAGCTGGGTTGGATTTAGTTTCTCAACCTGGTTCAAGTTTTGCATCATCTCAGGAGGCTATGGTGGTTAAAGGAAAGATTAGTAAAGGTGGAGACAGGAGTTTCAATGAGAAATTTAGGTCGGTTGAGGGGAATCCAAAGAAGAGAGGACGAAAGCGGTTCAGCAACTATGAACCCCTCGTTTTGCACACTCAAGGACCGGCCATTATTGAAAACAGGAATGGAGTTGGCCTTGCTGAAAGTACTTCTGAGATTGAACCAGAAAACATCAATCTTAAACATGCCTTGAAAGTGGAGCCTGCGCAATTAAAGTTCATCCCCATTGTCAGAGTAGGGAATGATAAGGTCAGTGTTAAAGGTGCTTCTGCTAATGGAGTTCTTGCAGCGAGTGCAGTCCAGCCTGTCTACGGCAGTGACTTGAACGAATGCTTGGATTCGGATTCATTGTTCGCTAAGTCTGATGAAGTTGAAGGTGACAACTATCCCACCAACTATTGGTTCGAGACATTTCCTAAGATGTTGTTGCAAGGAGTTCCGGAGAACTCGTTCAAGAAAATGAGGTTCAGATGATCCCTAATCACTTCTACTCAGGTTGTTTGCTCTGAAGATGGAAAATAGCACATTGCAATCTGTAATGATGAT
>Ga0325411_1000657_pt1 | contig 36681 bp, 20 predicted proteins | sample PopdelMetagenome_13_FD_206181 | JGI IMG/M metagenome (GOLD analysis project Ga0325411, IMG submission 206181) | Populus deltoides microbial communities from Bellville, Georgia, United States - Xylem-PdIQD-R4 | ecosystem: Host-associated > Plants > Phyllosphere > Stem > Wood/Secondary xylem...
AAAAAAAAAGGAAGAAAGAAAGAAAATAGAAAGAATTTTATAGATATTTTTTTCATCTGTCTAATCGAATTATTGTATTAAATCAATTTTCAGGTACATCCCCCTATCGGATTGAACAATAAATTAGTTTCCTTATATTTTGTTAGGTATCATTTTATAATGAATGAATTTATCATTTTATTATGTAATATAATGTGTCAACAGTTTATCAAAAGCTCTTTTGTGTAGTATAATTTTAATTATGAATTTCTTCTTTAATTATATACTTATTTTGTTTATAATTTCGTTAATGGTCCTTATTTGTAAATCTTTGAATTGTAAAATGTACTTCAACTATAATTTGTAGAATAATTCTTTGGTTTGTATTCATTTAAATGTGGGGTATTGAATTATTTAGACTGTGTGAATTTGATTATTGATAAGTTGTGATGTAATAAGAGAAGGAAGTCCTGGATGATAGAACGAGTAAGAAATTTGATAATTAGGAATTGTGGAAGAAGAGCCAATAACCTAATATCTAAAAATATAGAGAAAACTCTACCAAATTTTTTTATTAATTACAGAGAAAAAAATTCCCTAATCTTAATTGAATTATCATGTCCTTACTCTTTGTTTTGAATACAAATATTGGGGTTGTTACAAATTTGATCTTCATTTTTTTGGAGTGGTTTCTTCTTTTAATTCTTCATTTCAATTCAGCTGTTAAATCCAAAATTGCTTTGAAGAATTTTTTTTCTTCAAATTTGATCATTATTCTTTTAATTATTATTTTTTGAATAATTTTCTGTGATTAGATTTTTTTTTTAATTTCACCATTTGATATTTAATTTATTAAAATTTGATCCTTATTTTTTTTGTGGTTTCTTCTTTTAATTCTTTTGCAGAATTGATTTTTCTTTTCAATTCAGCTGTTTAATTCAAAATTGCTTTGAATATTTTTTTAATTTGATTCTTATTCTTTTAATTTTAATTTTTTCTTTTGAATCATTTTTTTATGATTGTATTTTTTTTTAATTTCATCATTTGATATTTAATTTATTAAAATTTAGCTTTTCGTGGGTTAGGTTTCTAGTTTTATAAGCTAACACAAATTCATATATATTTTTTTTTATTATTTTCATTTTCAATCTCATTACTCGACATTGATTTTTTTTTTAAAATAGATTTTATGGTTTTCTTTGTTTTTCTTTTTATAGGGTTATCACAATCTCATTACTTGGCCCACATATTTAGCAGGTTAACTTAGGTGGACTCGTATATTTTTTTGGCTTTGAATTACTAATTTTTATTGGATTATTTTGTGTGATTGATTTTTTTTTAAAAATTATCCTTTAATATTTGATTTGTTAAGAATTGACTTTTGTGGTTTTTTCATATTAAATTCTTCCAATCAAATGGCCTGGGACAAGGGTTGGCATCGATTTTTATTTTATTTTTTTTATTTTATTTATTATTTTTTTAAATTGGGTTTCGTGATTTTTTTTTTTGGTTTTTTTAGTTATCTTGATTTTATTAGTGGGCTTGGTTGGCTAGCCCAATTGGGTTGAATTTTTTTTTTGTCTAAAATTGTTATTTTTTTTATTATTTTATATATTTTATTTTTCAATAATTAATTAACTGAAAATCATAGGTAGATATATTTTTATAAATTTATTGTTTTTAATCAAATAACTCAAATGGCATATTTAATGAATTAATATAGGTTGTCACCGTTTTATTTAACTTTTTTTTTTATTTTTTTTTATCATTCCATATTGATTTTTCTCATTTTTCTTCTTCTTTAAAGCGCCATTATGTCCGCCAAACAACAATTTTTTTTTATCCGACCCGCAACCTTTTCAGAAGAATTGAAGCTTGATTTCCACTTCAATAATTAACGTTATCCATTCCTTTTAAAGGATTGATTAAGGATATTCAGCTTGATATTTCAGATTCAAGTCGTGCTACTGAATTTTTAAAAACCTAGCATATTTGCTTTCATTTAACCTCATTTGTGAATGTAACTATTAGCGGTAACACAGTAAGGAGACACTGACGGAAAGCAGCTGCTGCCGAACTCTCTTGCTTACGAGGAGGAGGAGGATCTGTCAAATCTTGGGTTTCGCCTTAATTTCCAATTGCAATCAGAACCAGGTATGTGTTGTTGCTGTAAGGAATTCCTGAATGGAGATTTTGCCAAAATTTCCATTTGCAATTACTAAGGGTTTCGCTAATTTAGCATAAATATATGAATTAAATTAACTGAGAAGAAAAAGAGGCTTAAATTAATGGAAGAAATAGAGAGAAATCATTGCTCGTTGTAAGAATTTTGTGATCAAGGAGTAGAAATTTGTGATAAGGCATCCTCCCATCCCATTTTTGTTCGTTGATTTTCTGCCCTTTTGACTTTGGAGGTAGATAAATTATTATTTTGTTTATTCTTTTTAGCTTTCAAGATTGCAGTAGCATTTTAACAGAGAAGATTGGTTAAAAATATTTCTTCTTTGGATGGTTTTACTAAAGAAAAGTAATGAGTTTTTAATTTTTCAATTTTTAGCTGTTTCCTAGGTGATTTTCGGACTGCTTGTTTGTTTTCCAGAATTGAAGTTTGTTTTTATAGAAGTAAAATGGGAATCTGCTCTCGGTTAAGATTCTTGAAGTGTTATATATTTATTATGTGTCTGTGATGTTTAAGGTTTGATTTTCGAGAACAATCTGCTTCACTTGAATGTGATTGTATTTGGTTGTGGAAAAAGTTGTGTGTCTGAGGTTAGCAAATTCCCTCCTGGTTTGCTGCTGTACCACCCCTCGTTCTGTACAGACATCTGAAATTATATTATTCACAAGAAAGCAAGAAGTAGAAAAACATGCAAACAACTTCACAGCTTCACTCAATCTTTTACTACCCCAACAGGTATATTCCCTAACTTCTCTTTTGTGCTTGAATGACTAATTGGTTTTCATCGCTTTCTTTCATTTCTATTGAAGCTTTAACGTTTTGCAGAAGAAGCTACCTAAAACCCAATGGGTGGATAAAGACGAAATCGTTGAATTTCAGTCAACTTCGTTTCAGTAGACACTGTCAGATGTATAAATTTACATCACCTGTTCAACAAACCAAACTTTTTGTGATGCCCAACATGGATGATGGCAATCCGTCTGTACCTATGTCTATTTTGGAAGAGGACACAAATACTAACCATGCGCCCAGTTCCGGAGGAGAGAAATTCTTGAGCAAATGGTCTCCTCCTAGGTACCTTTGGAGAGGATTATCTGTTCTTGTCTTGGCAGGTCAGGTAATTATCAGGAGTTTAATGGGAAAAATCCACTGGAGAAATACTCTACAACAGCTGGAGAGAGTTGGGCCGAGATCAGTTGGGGTCTGTCTCTTGACCTCTGCATTTGTTGGCATGGCTTTTACCATCCAGTTTGTTAGAGAGTTTACTAGATTAGGACTAAACAGATCTATTGGTGGGGTATTAGCTCTAGCCTTTTCAAGGGAGCTAAGTCCTGTGGTCACATCAATTGTGGTTGCTGGGCGTATCGGCAGTGCTTTTGCTGCAGAGTTGGGAACAATGCAGGTTTCTGAGCAAATTGACACATTAAGGGTTCTCGGAGCAGACCCGGTTGATTACTTGGTAATTCCAAGAGTGATTGCTTCCTGTCTTGCTCTCCCATTTTTGACTTTGATGTGTTTCACAGTGGGGATGGCATCCAGTGGCCTGCTGGCTGACAGTGTCTATGGGATTAGCCTTAACATTATATTGGATTCAGCTCAGAGAGCTCTAAATTCATGGGATATAATTAGTGCAATGATCAAGTCAGGGGTTTTTGGTGCCATCATATCTATAGTGAGCTGTGCTTGGGGGGTTACCACAATGGGAGGCGCTAAAGGTGTTGGGGAGTCGACAACTTCAGCTGTGGTTATCTCGCTGGTTGGTATATTTATGGCTGACTTTGCACTCTCATATTGCTTCTTCCAGGGAGCTGGAGATTCTCTGAAGAATTGCGTATAATCATTCAAGTTCTTTTGTAAGTCATTTATGATATTCAACTAGGCTTTTCTTCATGATTGCTGTTTGATGGATAATGCTTGCATATATAACCTGGAATCAGATCACTTTTCATGGTTAGTCAATCAGTTGTGTTGAAAAGGGATAAGGATTCAGACTTTATGTCATGTTAAGTGTTTGATGTTTATCTTCAAATGCTATCATTTTACTTATTTCTTGTCCTCTTATTTACCGCCCTTCAACTTTCAAGTGTACTTAAAAAAAAAGAAGATCCTGGTTGATGTTTCTGCTCATTAAGCTTCAATATCAAGATCTTTGTTGGATGTTGTCATTAGGTTAAAATTTCCTTGTCATTTGGGTGCAACCAAGTCTGCTTAGCAAGTAAGAGTAGATGCTTATGTTCCTCATCTTGCGATCGGCAGTTTCTTGAACGAGTGCTTCCTTTTTTTATTGGTTCTTAGCAATATGCAATCTACCTAACTCAGGCAAAATCTATTCGAATGTTTATTCACAGGTCAAGCCTTCAGCTTGCCTCTTTGCTCCTCCGCCACTATATGCAGTGTTCAAGTAATTTTTTGAAATCATTGTCCGAGCTTTTTATTAATTTCAAAGGCAGCTAATAGATTGCCTCACAGCACTTGCATTCATTTTTCTCTGTGAAGTCTGAGATATACCCTATACATTTCTTTGATCTATACAACACAGTTCATATGACATCATTTATACGGTATGTGAATTCAATTTTCATTGCATGTGAAAGTTATTTGTTCTTATCATACCCGATTAACGGAGAAAATGGCATCTTAACTATTGCCCCCAATTGAGAAAAACTATTTATAACATTTAATGGTGCTATTTTCATGTGACCAAGATTATTTCTAATGTATGGTATTTATATTTTAATATTTAATAATTTTATTTAATCACCATATAATTAAAATAATTTAATTTTTTTAAAATTAAAATGCCAAAATAAGTTCTTATAATAGAAAAATGAAGCTCGTTTTCCTCTTTTTCAACAGAAAATACTATAGAAAAAATTGAATGATTAAAAAAAAACTAAGAGGCTTTAGTGATTCACCATGACTTGCAGTGAAAATACTACAGATTCGTAGTATTTTTATTTTATTCTTTAATTTTTTTTATTCTGATTATTGATTTTTTTTTAATTAATTTTATCATTTTACATTACATTGATTAATGATTAAGTTTGATGATTTGTTTCATGTTTTTTTTGGATGTTTTTTTTGGGGGTTTTGTGGTATGAGTTTGTTCTTGATTTTGTAAAAAAAGAATTTGGTTTAATTGTTTGTGAAAAATAATCAAATTTGATGTCAAAATATTTATTTTTAGAAGATGAGTGCTATTATGATATTTTTTAGCTTTCATATCGTCTGGAAAATACATCAAGGACGAAAGAAGTTTTTCTTGTGTGTTTTTTTTAATCAATTTGAGGGTTTTTTGAGTTGGAGAATTTGCTTCTAAAAGTTATAAGAGTGTTTTCCGGTGAAAAATTGGGTTTCTTAGATAAAAAACTTTATAGCTTGACTTTTCAATTTTTTTTATGATGACCAAAATGTGGTCTTGTAGACAACGCATTACTGCTTCTTATATTTTTAATTTTTTTTTAGAGGTTAAGGAGCACGAAATAAAGGTTAAGGAGCACAAGCCTCAGCTTATTTTTAATGGTCGAAGCATGGTGGGCTCTCCAAGCCACACGTCTACCTATTTAAAAATGTTTTTCCAATAATTGATATTTAATTTCTTGAAATTTAAATATAATATATAAAATTTCTTTTAAATTCTTAGACTAATTAAAAATGTTTTTTTAGATATTATTTTATTAAATTTCATTTAACTTTTATATTTTCCTTAAATAGTCGATCTTTTCGTACAACTCATTATAATCATTTTTTTAAATATAATTTTATACAGTTTGCTTTATTGTGATTTTTTAAAAATTTTTGTTGTTGTATAATTCGATAAAAATAATTTAAGAAAAATGTTAATTAATTACTAGAAAACTATCAAATACAAACAAAACTACCAACGAAACAAAACCTGTCAGTAATTTACAATGATATTTATCAATAAAATATTTCCTTGTCATGTCTCTTGATATATACTAATAATTTTTTTTTATCGGTATATATTGAGAGAATTACAGTTGGAAATAAGAGAATGAAAAAAGAAAATAGAAAAATATCGTGTTATTATTATAGACGGTATTACTAATGAAATAAACTTATCGATAATATTTAAGTTATAACCTAACAAACGATCCTTATCTTCCATTTCTTCTTCTTCCTTTTTATTTTGCAGAAAATAGCACACATACATCCCCATATTTTCTCTTAAATCAAGCTTCCATCATCACAAATTCAGCCGTCTCAACACTTAATTTGTCAGCATCCCTAATCTGGTTTATTTATTTTTTTAAATTGACCACATCAAGTAAGCAAAACTACCAATTTTTTTTTGTAATCCATTTTTATAATGTTATTTTTTTTAGCATCTTGATGTAGTATATGTAGTTTCTTTGTATGTTTACTTGTTTTATAGCTTTTTTTCATAAAAAAATATTGTATGAATGCATGATTTGTACATGTTAGGGTTTATTTGAGATTTTAAAAAATTATATTTATTTGTAATTCGATGAAATTGAGTTTGATTTTATGACTTAGATGTTTTGTATTCAAATAAGTAATGGTTGATTAATGAGTACACTTTATATTTTATCAATTTTATTGTTAAGTTGAAAATTTTAGTAAATGTGGAGGAATTTGAATTTTATAGAAAATTGATAATGATTTAAGAGTGCTATTAAAATAAATTGAATAAGTTTGAGTTAAACTAATGATAGCTAATTAGTTAGGTATTGATAATTTGTTTAGTTCACATTATTAACTAATACATGTTATCATTAATATTCTATATAGGTTTATATAAGTAATAAATGATCGTTTTTGGTGTTGTTTTAGAATTAAGGTAACATAAGCATCTAAGAGGGGGGGTGAATTAGGTATTTAAAGTAAAACTACAAATTAAAAACTTTTTACCTAATAACATGCAATTCTAAAAACACAACCAAATGCAGAAGCAATAAATAATATAAATTCGATAATTAAAGAGTGAGAGTTTAGAGAGAGTGCACTAAGTTTTATAGAGGTTTGGCAAACCACCTGCTCTTATCCTTGAACTTCCGTTCAAGAGTTCCACTATCATACACCGGTTTTTTAGTGGGTGGGACCAATGTAAGATCAAACCCAATCCTTTTACGAGCTTAGGATGAAACCGTTATCCCTAATCTTTTTGTGGGCTAAAGACTAGAAAACCTTTTACCAATACTTGTATTAAACCACTCACAATTTAGTCTTTAGGAGACTTTTTCAAGTGTTTAAAGTGTCACTTACGCTTTTCACAATATACTCTCTTAGTAGAGTTGATTTGAATAACAATTAAGTTCTTTTGTAGGACTTTGCCAATTCACACTTAACCTTGTTTTTGGATGATTACAAGTGAAATAAAGGTGTTATAAGTTCTTTTTGAGAGGGAATATGCTTAGATTCTTGCCTTAAGAGTTCCACACTTTTTTGGGTCAAATGAAGGGCTATCTGTAGGCTTAGAAAAGAAACTAGCCGTTGGGACACAATTTTCTGTATGTTAGGGAATCACTCAAACCCTTTTAGAATTGGTCAAATTGTTTTGAAGAACCCTAAGAGTTTCTGGAAATTTTCCAGAAACAAACTAGCTATTTTAAGAAATAGCTAGATCAGTTTGAGAAACGGTATCTGGTTAGATCGATTTGGCTATTGTCCATATTTTATCATGTTTTTGTGTTTTAGTCCTTTTTTGGTTTGTTTACATTGTGTGGGTATTATAGATGTCCTAAACAAGTTTAGTGCTATTTCGTAAAACTCTATTACAAAAACTTGATCAACAAAGTCAATAACCATATTGACATATTTTTATTAAGTCTTTTAAGCATTATAACATAACATTTAAAAGATTTATAGAATACATCATGAGTTATCAATATGATATGCATATATCAAAACTATATCAAATCAATTTTTTTAATATTGAAATATAACAGATTTATTAATTAATAACATTAATAATCAATGTTTATGTTATCATCGAAACATAATGAAAAACAACATTAAATCATCGCCGTAGCAATAAGGCTAACAATCTTCCTTTTTTTTTTTTATGATGATAAAACATTGATGCATATTATGCAATAAACACTTATTCCTCTTTTTGTTATCAGGCAAAAAGGTATACATAAACATCTCCCCTTTTATGGAAAAACATATTTTAATTTTTTTCTTCCTTTTTGTTCAAAAGATTCTCCCCTCTAATATTTTAAAAATAAGCCCCTTAAATAAAGAAATTGATGCATATTAGATTTTAGAAATTTTTGTTCTTTTTTTTTAGCTAAAAGATATGATCCAGTAGCATAAATTAAATCATCAACATTAAATGCATTATTCATAACTTAGAAATAAATCAATTAAAACATTAAGTCATCATATATTACAAACAATATCCGAAAGATCAAATTCATTGTTAATACAACCATAAAGGTAAAATACAAAAGATTTTCATAAAAAAAAGTACAAAATTCATGAGCAATATGAGTGAAGGAGTCAATTGTTGCCATCATCGTTGCCTTCATCTATAATGTCATCAATATCATCCGCATCAAGTCCTCCATATCACCACTTGGGTGGTTGAGTTGCATCAACTCTCCTATGAATACCCTTAACTCTTCTATTTACCCTTCTCATAACTTGACGTAACTTCGTGATATCTTCATGAAAGACACTTATTTGTCGAAGAATCTCACTTTGCATATCATTAATGGATTGCAAGGTGATTAGTGGAGCACTCAATGAACCATTTTCAAAGGTTGATTGAGGTTGATGTAAAGGGATAAGTGGTTGACCTATATTTGAGGATCTTTGTCTTGGACGTAGTTCTAATTTCCTTGCAATAGGTTCCTTAAAGGGATCGTAAATCCACACATTGTCAGCAAAAATCATTCCTAATTTCCTCAATTTTATAGAATTGTAGACATGATCTCTCTTAATATTATGACTATCCTTATAGTTTAACACATTCACATCAAATACAATAAAGATCTTAGTTAAGATAGCTCTATACACTAAGACTCTTCTTTGCCTTCATTTAATGACAGTGCTCATGTGTTTTAAAAACAAATAGGCTAAATCAAATGGCTTTCCATGAATTTCAATTCTTCTTTATGCCCTTTTTTAGGAAAAAAAAATCCAACTAATTATTGAATGCAATATGTACATTTTATAAGAAAAGGCATTGCAATAGTCCTTTCACCATCATCCAAAATTCTTCTAAACACCAATCTCATTTGTTCAAGAGGTGTTGATGTGTTTGGTGCCACAATGAATTGATGGGATGTATATGTTCTAGTAAAATCTCCCCTAAGTATCTTTGAAAACTGAGTTAGAAGATTTGAATTCAACTCTATTTTAACACCATAAACACAACTACTTATGTAAATGTCTCCCTTCTTTTCTTTGACACTTAAATTTGTATAGAACATCCTAATGGCATTCTCATAAAAAATAGAATTTATACTAACAACATCTTTCCACCAATGTTCTAAAAACAATTAACTATATTCATTCTTCCAAAGTCATACCAATCCACATACCTTGGTGGAGCTATTTGCCTAGTTTTGAAGTCATTGTTGTATCCCTTCTCAGCATCTTCGGAGATGAAAAGATTGTCACCCAACCTTTGAACATTCCTCATTGATGGGAACACCAAGAACTCATGGATGAACATAATAACATACCAAATTATATTAAATTGAAAGCACAAACATGTAAAACCATTGTTTAATCAAAACTTTGGGTCTGGATCATAACAATAAACACCCAATCATCACGATTAACTGATTTTATATAAAAAAATATTGTGAAAGAATTGAAGATTAAATGCCATGATCTTAGTGTTTTTAGGTCATTAGAATCCTAGATTAGTGATAAACAAAACTGTAGGCATGTGTAAGAATCAATAAACAATTAAAATGACACAAAAATCAATGACCAAAGGCAACATTCAATGCAAGAACATTTGAACCCAGAAAGTTATCAAACCTATAAATCCAACAACAAAGCCTAAACCCAAAAAAATGCATTAAAATCTAGAAAAGCAACCTAAACTTAGAAACCAAAGCTTAAACATGCTTAACACAACTAGTTTGGATCATTAAAGCAACAAGAAACAAAGAAAACAGTAGCAAAAACAACAAGCAAAAATAACATTCTCTTAGGCAAAATACATTATTCCATTGATTAATTTCAATGTTCTTAAGCTCAAACAACATGCTTTCAATTTCAATAAACCCAGCAACCTACCCTAAAACAACCTAAAACAAAGCAACTTCAAAACTTAACACATCTTGCAATGACTTCAAAGATGATTAACTAAACATCAATGCATGCAAAACAATATTCTATACTATCATTTTCCATTTCAATATCATATTCTAACACATTAAAACAAGACAATTAAACAATACTTGAGCATATAAAAGCTATATTCAAATCATGCTTAAACATTTCAAAACAAAAAATCATGGCTTTTAAACAACAAAAAAACTTTAAAAGATGCTTAACAAACATTATGAGCAACAATTTAAAAAATACTTGTGCTCATTGATCTCCACCCCCTCATCAAAGTTTGAAGATTTACCTTGTAAAGATAATGTTGATTCCTTCTCCGGATTCTTTGCTTCTTTCCTCTTAATTTTTTTTATTTTTTTTGGTTTTTTTATATCTTAGATTGATTTAGATCCCTCTTTTTTCTTCTTAAAATACAATAGTCATCCCCTTTGTTTCAGTTCTATTCTAATTGTTCTATTGATTTCTATGTTTTTCTTTTTTAATAGTCATCCCCTTTGTTTTAGTTCTATTCTAATTATTCTATTGATTTCTATGTATTTCTTTTTTTTTCTTTGTGACGTTTCTCTTTAGGATCCCTTTTTTTCTCTGTGATTTTTTTTTTTTGCTTTTATAGCCCCAAAATGGAAAGTGCTAGTGAAACCTTTCGTGGGTTTCAAGGTTGTTTTTGAAAACTAGATCATAGGAAATTATTATTCATTTTTTTTTTAACTTTGATTTATTAGGAGATCGTTCTTCTTCTTCTTCTTCCGTCTTTCCTCTCCCTAGATGTGCAAACTCTTGGAACTTCTAGAAAAAGTTGGGAACCTCATAATTGAGACTTGGCAAAAAATGGCTGACTAAGGGTGCACCTTCCATGAATTAATTGTGGGAAATGGGATATCATTGAGGCAAAAAAAAAAAAAAACCATAGACCTTATAGAGGGGTTGTTACTTTTCAACTAGGATCAAACCATGCTTGATTTGGTGGCCTGTAGCTTTCTCACCATCGATCCAAAGTAGGGTGAAACATTGCCAAATTTACAAATCAGACAAGGCTGTTCTAGGACAAGAAGCTGAGAACTTCCACGTGGCAGGTGGGGTAGAAATGTCAAATAAGGATGGCACAACCTTGTGGAGAAAAGTCTCCTATGTCAAATGGTGGTGGTTAAAGCCTCTAAGATCGTCGGAGATGTCATGTTCATTCACTTGAAGGTGGCAACTCGATCAACCTTCTCGGTTGAAGAAGATAATAAAACAAGGATAAACGACGTGTCACTCGGTTTTTTTTATTTTAAAAAATAACATATCATTTTATTAATCCCTAAAAATTAGGGTTTAAGAATTGAGATTTTGTAAATTTTAATTTGGTCCTTGTTGTTTCAATTATAGCATATGCACCCTCAAATGACCCTGAAACTTCTTAATTTTTGCAATCACACCCCTGAAAACTTTGATTTAACTCATCTAATTTGAACTTCCTTTTCAAATTTGTCTTTAGTTTCCAATTTATTCAATTTAACCCTCATCAACAATCAAACTTTTAATTTCTTTCAAATAGAACACTGATTTTGATTAATTTCAGTCTCTAAAATTATGCAGTTATTGCACTTTGGTCCTGGGCTCCGAGTTTCTTCAATTTTGCCCTTAATTAACCCATAATTTTGATTTTCTTGCAATTTCAACCTTGATTTCATCCAATTAAGCTTGAAAAAAATTAAATATGTATCTCTAAAATTTTAATTTTCTCAATTAATCCCAAATTAAGCTTTCAAACTTAATTCTTCACCAATTAAGTCCTTAATATAATTAATATGACCCATTAAAAGTTTAATTAAGTCCTTGCAATTAATTAATTCTTTTAATTTCAACCTAAATTAATTTATAAACTTAATTAAACATATAATTAGACCCATGATTAAATCAAATCAACCTATTAAAAATCTAATTAAGTTCCTAGACTTAATTTTTATGCAAATTCATCCAATATTCATTTAAGTTAACCTTGAATTTTCATTACCTTTCACATTTAGGTTTTTCAATGGTGTAATTGAGTTTCTAATAATGTCAAAGATCTAATTTTGTCCTTTCATCTCTTATCTATGCATGTAGATCCCTCTTCGGCATGTTCTTGCCAACCAAATTTCTTGTCTCCTTGTATTTTTTTTTATTCTTCAATCTTTTTTTAAAATTTTTGTATATAAAAAAAGATAATTTTTAGAGAAATCAAAATTGGGTTATGATAATACTCATTCTTGCGTACTGTATACATTCACATAAAAAGGTTCTATACGACATATTTATCATGACAATAATCATACATTTACGCATTAATATATAAATATTCCTTTTCTTTTAATTTCAACAATAAAATTCATTACACCACCCAAACTCATTTCAACAACATTAGTTGGTTTTGTTTTTTTGTTTTTCATTACTTGTCCAAATACTATATGAACAAGACTTCTTCCTCATTTTATTTACTAGCATTCGGCCATGAAGGAAAATCCTTCACTTGAAATTATTTGTCTTTCGATTCATGTTTAAACCACTTTTGGATATCTTTTTCAACTTTGTTCATAAACTAGTACACAACAATCATGCATCAACCCCAATTATTATTATTATTATTATTGTCCTTTTCTTCCACCATATGGCTGAATCTTTTTTACATTATACAAAGAGTATTCTTTCAATGTTTTTGTTCCAAGATCACACTAATATGTTGCAGTTTAGATTTTTATAACATCTAACACAACTTTACATTCAAACAATTCATTTTTCTTCCAAGAGTACTTAAATACATTCATTTCCAAACATCAACACTCTCATTTTATCATACACATGATGGACATTCCAAATAGTCACCCTTCACATAGAATTTAACCACACAAATCTTCCTAAAACACCCCCATAATGATCCCATATTGCATAAATCAATTCACAACATCTCTAACCATAATTAGCCATTCATTTCTATATAAAAACACATAATTAAAAAACATTCCAACATTGCTTTTACACACCCAATCTTCCAAAACACACTCCATATTAGTTCCACACATCATAGATTAATTCTATAATGATTATACTCATAAATACATGTAATATATTTGTATAATAGAATACAGTAATATAACCAATTCTGGACAACAATCTCAAACAACAATAGCTAACATAAGAATAAAATTCAAGACAATCCTAACGTTTAAGTTGTATTTCATCATGACATGCATAACATATTTCAATATTAGCTTCATCCAAAGATTAAATTATCTGAAAATTAGGTTTAACCAAACCAACTTAAAAATTATAAACCTACTGTTCAAGAAGAACGATTTCTGTCCAAAGTGTTTGTGTTTGATGTCCACCATTCAGAATTTAGCGCACATCTGGAAACATAACATATCAAAATTTCAGCCCAATCCAACGATAAAAAGATGAGAAAACGGCTGGTGATTGAGATTGTCCAAAAGGGTGTTTTTTTTTCTAGAAATTGTGCCTCCAACGATACCACTCAAATAAGGACCAATATAGAAAATCCCTTCGATGAGAATATATATGACATTGGGAAAAACAACATGCTCAAAACTCAGCCTAATCCAACGGTGGACGATGAAGTTAGGTCTTCCAAAGTGTTATGCCATTTTTGTGTTTTCTCTCTAAACTCTTTCTAGATGATCTCTAAGCTAGTTTCTCCATACCAAAAATCACTTACATGCACTCAAAGATCATAATTTTTGTTGTTGGAAGAACTTTCATGGTGTTCTTAAAGAAGACTTGAAGATTCAAGAGGAACCCTCCCTTTTTTTTTCTCTTCTGCTATTGTTCGATATGAATAGTAGCATGAACAACAATTAGCATTATGCCCTTACTTATTTTTCCCCTAATGTTTTATGTTTTATAATTACCTATACACTGATACTTTTAACTCAAGGATTTGTTGATCTCAAATTGCTATGAGATTTTAACCTAAGATAAATCATCATGTCAGACGACTCTTTATGAAATTTTAACTTAATTCAACGGTTGTATTGAGAGATATACTCAATATTGTAAACCTGGGTAGTCGGTAATTTTAGGTAAAAAATCCAAAATTTGCACGTCATTAATTTGTTTAAATCATCATGATTTTTAAATTATTTCATCGGAGACTTTTAACTAAACTTATCATCATAATTTCAGTAGATTTTCAAATCTAAGATTATATTCACTCTAAAAGTTGTAATATTCATGAAAAACTAAGTAAAGATTGCATATAATTACGAAGGATGTTACATAAGAGATTTACACTTTTCTTATTCTCTAAAGTATTCATGTCCTTATTTTTAGAGCATTTATCATATATAAACAAAACAAACACTACTCTTCTTTTTTTAATTTAAAGCTCATTTGCTTATTTATTATAATCCTTTATAAAAAGTCACTAACTTTATGATCATAAGGTCCTTAAATCCCTAAAAAAAGAACTGTTTTGTAGGTGTCAAGACTTTTATCACCAATCATCAAAATATTCAAATCTTTAAAATATAAAAAGCATAATGTAACATCCCAATGTTACATTATTTAACCCTCGTATAAAAGTTTAATAATTTCTTATTTCTTGATATTTTTTTTATTGAAAAGCCATCGACTTGGAATTTTCCAATTGAATCATCCATACAATAATAGGAACATGACTACCCATAAATTAAACTAAGGATCATTTATCCACTATGTTAGGAATATAGCACAAACATTATCAAATTAAAATCCACAACAAATAATCATGGATTTAATTAATATTTAAGTCTAAAACATCATAAAATCCTAGCATAATAGTTACAATGAAATATCTACATTCATGTTATCATTCCTAAAAATCATACATAGTATGCAATATCACTAATATTCTTATAAATACAAAATGATAGGGTTTTGTCATCTATTAATCCCGACAAAGCTGTGATGATTTTGGAAATATTTTATACCATAAAATAATTAATTAATATGACTTAAAGTTTTCCAATGCAATTTAATAAATTTTATTGAGTAAACTAAGGTATACATAACCATTAGGGATTTAGTTAACAATTACTTAATTCATTTTCATCTTTTCTTTACATTTATTACAACAATTCCCTGTACCTACTAGAGATTTATACCCTGACCCAGACCCGAGTAATTCACCCTCATTCAGGGTAACATCCTCACCACCCAGAAACACGACATTAACACTATTCAAGGTATCTAGTTTCATAGCCCAGAACAGGATATTAGTCCTTAAATCAGGGAACTAGCCATCCAGTCCAGAACATGACACTAGTCCTAAAACTAAAGAACTAGTCATCCAGCCTAGAACAAGGCAACAATCTCATACTAGATAATAATACAATTGAATAGTAAAGAATCTAAATTTGATGTTTTAATAATTTTAAATAGAACATAATTAATAAGGTGCTAAGTATCTATCTAAGTCTGAGCTCTATGTGTGAGATATGAAAATCAGGAAAACTCAAGCTTCTTTTATAATATTTCCCTTTCTTTTTATCTTAAGTCATTTGTTTTTTTTTCCCACCATTTAAAGAAAACACATTTTCTTTAAATTCTTCATTACGCTACGCAACTTCCATGTATCATATCATTGTATTAACTTCATTTTACGCAAACAAATCAATATATAAACAATTTACTTCTCCAATACAATTCCTTTACTTTTGGTTGAAAATACCAAAAAGAGAAAGATATGTTTTCTTCTTAAAATTCTTAAAACCAAGTTATCAATTAATTATCCCATGATTAATTCATTGTAATTCTAACCTTTTCAATTATTAATTTATTTAAACACAATCATCTCTGTAATTTTCTTCATTTGGTCGAATGCTTCCATTTAGGTGGGGATATGTTTTCTTTCAAATTTCTCTTAGTTAATTCTTTACTCATTCATTAAATGTTCAATCAAACACACCCTAACAAAATCCTATGTTAACAATTTTCTGCCTTTTTGTTTTTGCTGAAACCCTATATGATGTGAACCTCTTGAACACGTGGTCAAACAACCCATACGCAAAGACACTAATTCCCAGAAAGCCAAGTAAATCAGGTTTGATAGGAGTATGAAACAAAGATAACTTGGACCTAGGCACCAACACTATTGGAAACAAAAACCCCCACCCAACGAATATTGATTCGCAAATGAGAAGTATAAGGATGATGCCACGAAGTCAGTTTTTCTTCGATAAGTCATTTTTTTGTTCCTTAGAGAACTAAGAAAGGGAGAGTATCTCACTAACACACATAAAGTGCGGCAAATAAGAAGTTTTATTAATTTGAATTATCTACCTTACATTTCTAGTTATGCCTTTATTTGTACCGACTTTAGACTGAAACAAACCTTAATAGACCCATTATATGGACTTATATGATGTTCACTTATAATTTAACCCAAATAATATAAATAAACCCTAAACTAAAAAGAAAATAATAATAACAATAATAAATCTAAATTTAATATCTTAAATATAATAGGATCAAATTTGCTGCCCTCTTTAGTTTTCTTGTTTGCAAAGTATTCTTAGCTGACTTGGAAACTTATTTAATGATAGATTCCTACTATAATAAGGATAGAATAATTGTTTCCATATACCATAAGGCTTTCACATTAATATGGAGTTCATACCACACATGGAAACTATGTTGTTGCCCATTAAATATCCTTGCAAGATTAGGAAATTCCCAAAACCAGCTGCCACATCCTTGTAGTAAAAGAATCCTAGCCAAATAGGAAATCCACAAGTTAAAAGGAAGTAAAGAACAAAATTCATACAACCTCTGTTGACCAGTATTGCGATGCCTTTCCAAACTCCGATTAACTTGCAATTTTAACCCAAGGTAGGACAACATGTTAGGAGACTACATGTAAAATTACAACCTGATTCAATGCTCAGATTGAGAATTAGGACTATTGCCGTGAAACTGGACAGTTGCATATTTTACATCAGAATCCGAATCTGATTGTTTTTTCATTGCCCGGATCATATCATTCCCTCTCTCTGCATGATGAATCATCCTCAAATCATTAACAAGTATAATGCACAAAGTTTTATCCTCTTTTTGATGCCTTTAAAGTTCTTTTCTTGCAAACAATCGTCGCCAAAAACTTTGGATGAAGGTAACCCTTCTCTTTCGTCTATCATCATTGCAGTGTTTTTGCTCCTCTCTTTCTAAAGCTTGTTGGGCATCGACTAATGCCGTTAACACATCAAGTTCTTGCTGCATCTTCTCTAAAATACATGATAGACTTTTGGTTTTTTTTTTAGAACACTAATCTCTTTATTTCTCTCCTTTTGATACCATATCTCCTTTTGAATTCTCATTTTCTTTTGCCATAATACCTCATTATAATACATGAAATCCTGATTGTAATACTCCCTTTGCTTTTGTTTTTGATATTAGAATCTAAAACAAAAGCTAATGACAATAAAGAAAGTACAAAGACACTAAGGACTGAAAACTGACCCAAAATTACATAGATTTTCAATTGATGAACATAACAAACCCCTTTAGAGTTTAGACCCAAATCTAGACCTAAACCAAACGTATTCCAAATGGTTTGAAATTTTTTATTTAGAGCGAATTCACCCCAAAAACTCAGAATATCAAGTTTGATTTAATTCTGAATTGATTTAATAGATGGATGCGAAACTTACGCAAATCAGCCCCTTTAAAACTCGAATTTGGAACCTAAACCAGACGATGTCCAAATGAGTTGAAAATTGATATATTGTGCGATTTCACCCTAAATAACAAGAATATCAATTTTGACATAATTATAATATGGTTTGATAAGTGGACGCAAAACAAAATTGAAACAAACCCCTTTGTCCTAAATAACATTTTCTGAATTTTTTTTTTACTCTAAAAAGAAATTATGGACAGAAAGAATAATATGACACCTTATTTTTTTAATCTCAAAAGACTCAATTCAATGCAACTAATCAAGAATAACATAGGAAGAAGACAATCTGACCGAAACTGAATTTGAAACAAGATCAGACCCGAAACAAAGACAACACAAAGAAAAATTGACATGGAAGATAAAAACAAAAATACAAGAAATAAAAGGATATAACCTGATTAATGAAGTTAAACTCTAATACCAAATGATGCGAACCTCTTGAACACGCGGTTAAGTAACCCACATGCAAAGACACCAATACTCGGAAAGTCAAGTAAATTAGGTTTGATAGAAGTGAAATACAAAGATAACTTATACCTAGATACCAGCACTATTAAAAATGAAAACCCCCACCAATAAATATTGATTCGCAATCAAGAAGTATAAGGATGGTGCCACGAAGTCCATGTAAAATTTTAGTCTGATCCAACGATCGGATTGAGAATTATGATTATTGCTGTGAAACTAGACAGTTGCACATTTTACGTCAGAATCCAAATATGATTGTTGTTTTGTTGCCCGAATTGTATCACTATAAAAAAGAAAGGATAATTTTTCTTCAGTTTTTTCTTAAATCGAAACCTTACCCATTACTTATTCATCCAATTAACCACTAATTTCTCATTAAATCAACAATCATCCCATCACAACAACACAAAACATTTTTCTAATTATACTAAAAGTCTTAAAACTTTCCACAATCATAAAAAAACAAAAAAAAACTTAGTTTGAGAGGGTATATTACCTTCCAAATAAGATGAAAATGAAAGATCAGAGCTTGGATGGCACCCACAAAATCACTTCTCTTTCTCTTTTTTTTTCTCTATGAAACTGTATCCCCCAACAAGAAAAACTTGATTTTTCTTTCATTTTTCCTTCTTTAATCACTCCTAATCCTGCTTTAACCTCTTAATCTACCTCTTTTTTTTGTGATTTTATGGTGGACATTTTCAAGTTTTCTCTTAAAATTTCCTCTCCTTTCTCTCTTCTCTCATGATCGACCAAAAATGTTAAAAAATAAACACTATTCATGTATTTATAGGTCCCTTAAATTTGTTGTTACCATCCTATCCTTTGGTTCTTTATTTGGATAAGTTTTCTTTTTACCCGGGTTTATTTCCATGGCTTACACGTGAACTTTACCGTTTTCAAATATTTTTATATCAACAATATTTTTTTTCTAATTTATTTCACATTATTACACACATGTATATTTTATTTTAATTTAACCCTATGTAATCTCCCATGTTAAATCTCCAGTTGATGCCAAAATCCTACTAGGGTTTACACGGATGGTTCCAAGAATATTTATAGCCCATGAACTATTTTATTTTGTTGAAGGGATGGAGAGTCATTTCCTTTTGAAAACATAGGTGAGAAGAAAACATCTTTTACACATTAATATTAATGGAAATAACCCTTACATCAATATTAATGTTGATGGAAATACGGTGGATCCGTAGTAGATTTTATAAAGTATACTGCACACAACATTAATGTTGATGTGAATAACCATTAATCAACATTAATGATGATTGGAACAAGACAAGCTTTTGGAAGACTTTTACATGCCTAGGAGTGTAGAGAAATAACTATCCTAAATTCTTGTTATTTTATGTTAAGGACTATAATATAGTCTTGTGACCTAGGATGAGGCTTATAAAGACTTCTAATTTTGGGTATATTTAGACGTGGAATGATATTAAACTCAAAGTTGTTAGGTTGAACATTTTGCCAGTTATACACACTCAAGCTTAACATGTTAATGAAATCAAGGGTGTTGGGTTAGACATCTTGTCAGATATACATACACTTGGGCTTAACACATAGCTGAACCAAAGATTGTTGGGTTTGGTGTTTTGCTAGGCCTGCAGGTACTTAGGCTTAGCGTGTAACTAAGCCAAAAATATTGGGTTTGACATTTTGCCATACCCTAGGTACTTGAGCTTAGTGCGTAGCTAAATTTAAGGGTGTTAGGTCTGGTGTCTTGCCAGACCCACATGCATTTGAGCTTAGCACGCAGCTAAGCATAAGGGCATTGAGTGTGACATCTCGCCAGACCCACAAGATTATGGATTCAACATGTAGTTGAGCTCAAGAATATTAAATCTAATATTTTATTAGATTCATGTGTATTTGAGCTTAATATATAATTAAACCAAATAGATGTTGGGTTTGAAAGCAAACCATAATCATATTACGTGGGCTTGACATTCTATAAAGCTCGGGAATATTGGGTTTGAATCGTGATTTTAGCCCCTTTTCATGGCGTTCCTTTTAAACAAATGAATAGTGTATAGAGTTTACTGATCCATCACATTGAATGTTAGAAATTAGTCTATATCTAGTTCAAGGGTTATTTTTTCTTCACCGAATACAATTGGTAGGACTTCTTCCACCGTCCTTTTGACTTCAAATATCTTCTTCTGCTCTCTATTGTATGTGCATCCGTCCAAGTGAGTGGCGGCTACCACTTGAAATGCATCAATCAAGTGAACGGCTGCTCTTATCATGGATGTTAGCTGAAACATCAATTTCAATTCCTGGAACAATCCCAAGCTGAATTTGTTTATAGATAAAGTAGATTGATTATTAATTAGCGTTGAAAATATTATTTTAATATATTTTTAAATAAAAATACTTTAAAAAACTAAAAATCAAATTCCCAAACAATCCTGTGCTATTTCCAGTACGTAGGTGCTTATACGTTAGAAATTATTCTTCGATGACCATATAGTCTCGTCCGTGCGCTCGCACACACTTTCTCTATTTATGGCGGTTTCGTTTCAACCGCTTCGCCCATTGTGTCAATTAACAATAGAGTTCTTAAGATCAAGAGAGATGGCAGCAGTGAAAAGGATCAAGCTGGGGTCACAGGGTCTTGAAGTATCAGCACAGGGACTTGGATGCATGGGCATGTCTGCCTTCTACGGCCCTCCAAAGCCTGAATCGGACATGATCGCCCTCATCCACCATGCTGTCTACACCGGGGTCACTTTACTCGACACCTCGGATGTCTATGGACCCCACACCAACGAAATCCTTCTGGGCAAGGCCTTGAAGGCGGGAGGATTACGAGAGAGAGTTGATTTAGCCACCAAGTTTGGCGTCAGCTTTAAGGACGGCAATTCGGAGGTTCGAGGGGATCCTGCTTATGTGAGAGCTGCTTGCGAGGCCAGCTTGAAACGCCTTCAACTTGACTGCATTGATCTTTATTACCAACATCGCATTGATACCAGCGTTCCTATTGAAGCTACGGTATTTCTCTTTAATTGTTTTTATTTCTAAATATTGTTCTGATTAATCTTGATCGTTCGATGGCCATGATGATATTTAGAGAATTTTGCTTTTACTTGATGATACGTTTTCCAGAATCTGTAACAGGCATATCCAAAAATCCTAAACCCACTAAGATTGTAGATTAGACATTATACTGATGATACCTTCATGTTCATTATGTGCATTGACATCTTGCAGCGGTCTCTTTCGTAGTTGGATGCCGACAATGCTAATAGTGGGTTCTGTCCCTGCATTGTAGCTGAAAAATGTCTTGCAGTTGTGCACTCATAATTCTTTTCTTTGCTAGATGGGGGAACTCAAGAAACTAGTTGAAGAAGGTAAAATAAAGTATATAGGTCTGTCTGAGGCCTCTGCTTCAACAATCAGAAGAGCTCACGCTGTTCATCCGATAACAGCCGTGCAGTTGGAGTGGTCACTGTGGTCAAGAGATGTGGAGGAAGAGATTGTTCCTACCTGCAGGTGAGGCATTGATGAGAAAAACTAATTTCCTTTGGAGATCAAAATAACCGAAACCTTAGGCTGTTTATGGGATGCCTTAGATATCCAGATTCTGATCTTATCATTCTAATGGTTCAGAGAACTTGGCATTGGGATTGTTGTGTACAGTCCTCTAGGACGGGGATTCTTTTCAACTGGGCCTAAGTTGGTTGAGAGCTTCTCAGAGGGTGATTACAGAAAGGTAGGTTCTCTTCTTTTTGAATATAGAGTTTGTGATCAATATAACACATGTCCAGTAAATAACCAATTGCACGAGCATAATCTTTTACGGTTTCTAAAGGATGTCACAAATGTTAGAAAATAATATAAAACTATTATTGAAACCTATCTAAGCCTTGAAAAACAGTCTCTTCTATCTTACAGAGTGGTTTGGTGGTTTAAACTCCATAGAAGAAACTTGTACAAAGTAAAAGTTTAGCTTTGAGATCATTATATTTTACCTAGCAGTTCTTTCATATTTGCATTATTCCTACAAATATGCTATACATTTGGATTGCTTAAAGATTCAATCAAATAAAACACAGATTTACAGGATCTCCTTGTATTAGACAGGTGGCTTTATTTGTCCCATGTCCAAACAAAAAATTCTGCATGCTTAATGTTTCGCTTATATCTTTTGATTACTCAGTTATGTACTAAAAGAGGACTAGCTAGAGGAACACAAACTCATGGGTAGCTGACATCCTTTCTCTAATTGTCAATCTTCAGTATTTTTGGCTTCCTAAAATCTGCTCACTCGCCTTGTAGCTTGGAAATTTTGCATGTTTGTACCCATAAAACCTGCGTAGTATACAATATGATGATGATTAGCATTTTGTGCTGGGAATATTTTGCTATGGCAAAGTTGGTCCTAATTTCAAACATTGAGCAAGGAGGACATGTTACAAGTACCTATGGAATAATGCTATGCATAAACCGCCCATCTATGATGATTTCTTGTTGATGAGTTGTTTTTTCAATTGTTTCAGGATATGTCTAGGTTCCGACCTGAAAATCTGGACCATAATAGACAATTATTTGAGCGGGTTAATGAAATCGCAGCAAGGAAACAATGCACTCCATCGCAGCTGGCTTTGGCCTGGTTACACCATCAGGGTGATGATGTATGTCCTATTCCTGGAACCACCTAGATCGAAAACTTCAACCAGAATGTTGGAGCTCTGTCTGTAAGACTAACACTAGAAGAAATGGCTGAACTCGAATCAATCGCTTCTTCAAATGCTGTAAGGGGAGATAGGTCTGACGATGGATTCTCTACTTTCAAGGATTCAGATACTCCACCTCTTTCATCATGGAAAGCTGTGTAGAAGGCATGCTGCCATGTCATGTTGTCTTGCTGCTAGCTGCTAGCTGCTCTTGGATTTCCGCTGCCTTTGAAGTTTTTGAAAATTGTGAGAGTATGTACACCATCTGAACTTCTGAAGAGAATAAATGTTCCTGTAATCTAATATTATAGTATATTATGTATCTCTCCATTAACTATTGTACATTGCTTTACATGTATAAATAAGAAAGGTTTGCTAACTAATAGATTAAGCCTTCTATTATTTTTAACTTGGTATCAGAGCCATTACACTTTAAAACTCTATTTTCTCCTCTCCAATGGACTCTTCGTATCAGCCTACGGTGCAAACTTCTTCTCCCTTTGCTTTGGAAGCTTCTCTTATTGCTGTAGTGAATCCTCAGTCTTTTTCTTCTCCCACTACTTTGGAACCTTTCCCTGCTGCTGCTACCATGCAACCTTCCCCTGCTACTGCTATCATGAATCTTGCCACCATGAAGCCTTCAATTGCAAGCATTATTTCCTTCTCACCACCAGAAAATTGACAAATATAAATGACACCAACATCCTTTTTTTTCTTTCTCTTTTCTTCTCAACTTCTTCTCTTCTTTTCTTTTCTCCTCCACGCACGAATATGTCTTCTCATCTCCTTTTCTTTTCTCTTGTCAGTTTTTTATTAATTAACATGCTTTATGAATTTGTTTTTTCTTTTTTCTTTTCAGCTTCACTCGCAATTAAATTAAGATAAGGCTTTTCTTTTTTTCTTTTCTTTTTAGTGTTTTTTTTGCATTATATATATTTTTTTAATTTCTAAATTTTTATGTTCTTAATAATTGTATGAATATTATTGTAGGACTTTTTTTTTTCAAATGAGATCAATTTTATTGGATTTTAGTTTAATTTTGTTTTCAATTTTGTTGTTGAATTTCAATTAAATTTATTTATTTATTACTGGATTATGGGTTTTGAAATAGGTTTTCTAGGTTAGGTGGAATTGTTTTTAGTTGATTTATTTATTTGTTGCTGTTGTTTATTTTTTTGTGTTATTTATTTGTTGCAAATTTGTTTGAGTTGATTTTCTTCTTCTTTTTTCCAAGCAACTCAGTTCCTGAGTATTATGGAGTGTTGATTTATATTAATTTAATTATTTTCTACTTCTATTAAATAGATTTTTTTTAAATATTTTTAAATAATTACTAACAATATTATCGATGAATTAAGTCCATTGGTATATTCTAGAGAGTTAAAAAAGAATTACTGCAAATGCTATTTTTTCATTGTTTAATCATCGATGAAATTACATATATTATTTCTGTTGGTTATATGACAAAATTTCCGAGGGAAATACCAAAGAAACGAAACGGGTAATTTTTTTTGTGTGCTTTTTCCGTCAGTAAATCCATCAGTAATTTTATTACCAACGGACTCACCAACAGACCCAAAATTACCGAAGAGAGTTTTACAGACGAAGCATTTAAATCGGTGAGTCCGTCGGTAAATTTCTTTCCAATGAAAGGAGAGTATAAATACTGACAAAAAATTCAATCGGTATTTCTAAGAATTCTGGTAGTTTCTCCAATACTCATCAAGTTATTTCTTTTAAGCTTATGAACACAAATTATCTTTATTAACGAATGCAGATGAAGCCATATCTTATTAGACAAGATGTTTTCCCTTTTGTTGATGGCTTTTAGCCGTGCCCTCCTTCTTATATGGTTGTTGTCGATGATTCTTCTTTTCAGTTAATAATTCTTTTCTTCTTTGGAAACAACATTATCAACTTATTCTCGATGCACTAGTTTCTTCTCTTTCAATGGATGTACTACATTTTGTTGTCAATTTCCAAATCTCGCACTGTGTTTGGTGTACTTTTGAGTAAGCCCTTGCTTCTCCGTTTAATTCTTGTATTATGCAACTTTATGGTTTTTTCAAGATCTTTATCAGGGTGATGATTTGGTCACTGTATTTATGCAAAAAAGCAACGGCATGTTTGATGAATTAGTCACTGCTGACTGGATAATTTCGCTAAAGGATTTCAATTTGTACATGTTTCGTTGTCTTTAAGGTGAGTTCGAGTACATGGTAACAAGCCTCATGACCAAGATATAACCTTTTTTGTATGCTGATCTTCATAGTCATCTTCTTACTCATGAGTTCATTCACAAGACCTCTCTTCACTTTATGGGTGCTGCTATCACTACTTCTTTACTGCCCATACCAGCTTAGCCACCATCAGCTCATGTTGCTCAACATTAGCCCTTTGGTTCGTATAACAACAATTATAATTTCAGTAATGAAAGAGGATGATCTCATGGAGGCTAGTGTAAACATTATAATAACAATCGTAACAACATTAATGCCAGGTTTGATTTTCAAAGTTTCTATAGGTCTTCAAACAACAACTGGAGGCGGGGTAATTCATAACTAAACTAATGAAATAATGGCTCTTCACAATGGTCTAATGTCAAGTGCTAAAGGTGTCAAACCTTCGATCATTCCACCCCCTACTATTCTCAACTTCAAAGCCATTGACAATAGCCTAATGCCAATCTTGTGCTCAACAATATTGCCTTAACAAATTCTGTAAAATGGTTTCCTGACACTAGTGCGAATCAACACATCACACCTGATCTTGCAAATCTGATAGGATTCGAATCATATCTCGGTAATAATCACTTGCATGTAAGTGATGGTAAGGGCATTTCCACATCTAATATTAGGCATACTAAGTTATATACACCAAAATGTACCTTCACTTTTCCAATGTTCTTCATGTACCACATATTCAAAAGCCATTGCTTTTTGTTTAAAAAATTATCTTGATAATAATGTTTATTTTGCATTTCAACCATTTGTGTTTTATATTAAAGATTTCAATCTCAAGGCACTGCTCCTTTCTAGTAAGAGTAAAGATGGTCTCTATGTTTTTTTCAAGTCTTCTATCATGTCAATGCCTCAAGTTTATTGGTCTCCTTGCGTCTCTACTTCTATTGATCTATGACATTGTCGATTGAGTCATCCTACCTCCCTGTTTTTAATTTTTAAGTATCAAAAGATAAAATTGCTTGTATCTCTAAACGTTTTCAATTTCGGTGTTAAGCTTGTCTATTAGGAAAGTCGTTGTGTGTGTCATTAGGACCTACAACCACAAAACTCCTGCTCCATTTGACTTAATATTTAGTGATGTTTGGGGTCGTACTCCTTTTTTTTCTTTTTGATGGTTTTTGTTATTTTTGTTATATGCATACAAAATATATATGGTATTATTCTTTTGTTGTGAAATCTGATGTCTTCTCTGTTTTTCATCAATTTTAAACTTTGGTTGAGCGCTAATTTTTGCTAAAAATTAATTTTTTCAAATTGATTGGGGTGGTGAATACCGCAAGTTACATAATTTCTTTCAAACAATTGATATTCATCATCGTTTAATTTGTCCTCATACACATGAACAAAATGACATAGTTGAACGTCATCATATGCATATTTTAGAAACTAGTTTTACTATTCTCGGCCAATGTAAAGCACTATTGAGGTTTTGGAATTACACTTTTGGAACCTTGTTTTATCTTATCAATCGCATGCCCTTTTTAATTTTCTTTTTCAACATTCTCCTGATTATGATTTTTTATGTACTTTTGAGTGTCTTTGTTTTTCGTTTCCGTGTCCGTGTCAATATCATAATCATAAATTAGATTTTTGTTCCTCTCCATATGTTTTTTTAGGTTATAGCTCCTTTTATCTTGGTTATCGTTGTTTTGATCTCGCATCTCAATGAATTTATATTTCTCGTCATGTTTATTTTCATGAACATGTGTTTTCTTTTGACAAATATGAATAAATTACACAACTAGACCTTACTCCCTCTCCTAACAATTCTACCAATTTGTCTAATTTCCTTACCTCACTAATTTGTCACAATCCTATACTTGTAACCTCTTAGCCTCTCGTTTCTACCACCTCATAACAACCCATTAGTCGTGCTCTTATGTCACCACATGCATGTTTCTCTAATAATCATACTACAGGTACATGTTCAACCCCTTCTAAATTGCAACATGACATGTTTGATGTTACTGGTTCTCCCAGGTCTCCCACTGCTGGTGCTTCAATTTCTAACAATGATGCCTTTACTACAAGCTCTACCTCTTAGTCTACCTCTGTTATTGGATTAAATTTGGTTGTTGACCTCTTTTCTTATCCATTATAGCATCATTCGAGATCAGCTCTCCCTGCCTCGTTGTCTATGGTTCGTCAATATTATATGGTTCTTCATTCATGGTTGCCAAAAAAACCAATCTAACAGCTTATTCAGCCTCCTCTAACAATCATAAATCTTGAGAATTCTTTAGTTCTGCCTATGAACCACTTACTTTTTATGATGCTGACAGGTATGAGGCTTGGCGAGATGCTATGAAGACTGAAATTCAGGTGTTGTGTTCTAACAACATTTGGTCTTTAGTTTTTTTTATCATTCGATGAATGTTATTAGTTATCGTTACGTGTAAAAGATCAAATGTCATGTCGGTGACATCATTGAACACTATAAGGCTCGATTGGTTGCTAGAAGTTTTAGTTAGCAGGAATGTATTGATTACTTTGAGACTTTTAGTCCTATTGTTAAGCAAGCCACTGTTCGGTTAATTTTCACAGTCGCGGTGTTGCATGATTAGAAAATTAATCAATTTGATATTCATAATTTCTTTCTCAATTGGACACTTGATGAAGAGGTCTACATGCAGCAACCTCCAGGTTTTGTTGATTCTAATTTCTTTTCTCATGTGTGTTAGTTGTATAAATCTTTGTATGGCTTGAAACAAGCTCTTCGAGCATAGTACACTCAGCTTAGTGATTATCTTTTCTCTATTGGTTTTCATGCTTCTAAGGTTAACACATCATTATTCATTTTGTTTATGGATGATGATATTTTTTTTTAACTAGAAGCAATTTAATCTTGCTTCACCAATTGATTCAATTGCTAAGCTTAGAGTTTAAGCTTCGGGATTTAAGAGTTGTTCGTTATTTTTTAGGCATTGAGGTTCATCCTACCACTATGGGTATCATGCTATGACAATATAAGTATATTCTTGACATCCTTCATTAGGCAGACATGTCTTCTTGTAAGCCTGTTAATACTTCTATTACTACATCAAAGGTTGTTAAAATGTCCGATTGCTTGTTTTCTGATCCTACATGTTTTCAACAAATTGTTGGCACTCTTCAACATCTCACTTTTTACAAGACCAAATATTTGTTTTGCTATTAACAAAGTCTGTCAGTATATGCATGCTCCTGCAGATGCACATTAGGTTGTCGTTAAACACAATCTTTGTTATCTTAAAGGAACAGTTTCCTTTGGTCTGCATATCACCCGTAACCTTTTCTTTTCCTTGCATGGCTTTACAAATGTTTATTGGGTTGGTGGTTTTGATGATTGTAAATCTATGGGTGACTATCATGTTTTCTTTTGACATACATCGATATCTTGGAAGTCAGAGAAACAACGTACCGTGACTCATTCTTCTATCGAGGCTAAGTATAAAACCTTAGCCAATGACACTTCTGAGGTCATATGGCTTCGATATTTATTGTAAACCCCGAGAATAAACTTTTACAAAAAAATACAATAAGAAAAGGTGGGAGTTAAATGTATGAAGAAAATCAAATAAATTCAATTGCCAAGGGGGAGATTTTAAAAAATAAAAAGAAGTACAACTCAAATTGTAAAGGGTGGGAGAATGGGCTAAAGTGCAATTAAGAAAGAATGGGACTGTAAATACCCCATTTTCTCTTTTATGTGGCTAGCTGCACCAAGACAATAAGAAGAGAGAGATTTCAAATTTTCCTCCACCAAGATTGAGAGCAAAACACCACTAAAATTATTAGGGTATACAAACTTTAGACCTCTAAGTAGAGAGAACATTCCTTGACAAAGAAATTAACCAGGAAACAAGTGAAGAAATTATAAGAAAAAAAAGAAGGAGAGGGTCGACTGCATGCAAGGAGAGAGGAGCTAAAAATCTTTAACCAAATTTGAGTTGAAATCCAAATTTCCTTCAGGAAAGGGCCCTAAACCTAATTGTGAAAACCAATTTAAAATTTGATTAGGAATTATGCACCAATTTTATAATTTAAAAATTAGAGTTCTTAAATGAAATTTAAGAGAATTGTAGAATTTCTTGGAATTAGGTTAATTGAAGTGTTATAAATTACCTTGAATATGATATCATGCAAGAATACCAAAGAAAAAAAAAATCAATGACCAAGGGACATGAGTGGCCAGCCATGTGAGGGTTGAATACGAGGAAAATAAATTCTGAAATTTGCTTGATAAAACTTTGTGATATGTTGTTATGATGTGAACAATGAGTAAATGAGACAAATAATTGCATGGAAAGAAAAAAGGGACCCTTAGGCCAAGTTTCGACTAAGACCAAATTTAATACCATCAAGTGACCATTAAAAAATTTTGAAAAAAAATAAATGGTTGTTGATGATCTCGAATTAGATGAAATATTTCAATTTGGGTTTGAATTCCGCTCGTATGATGAGAGCAAAATGTAATTGAGAAAGAGGGGGAATGATTTGGTCAAAGAGAGAGGGTAACAAAGCTATTAATCTATAGTTTGGTTAATTTTCATTTTAATTATATATATAAAGGCAATGTAGTCATTTCATTGGATTTCAAAATATAATTTTTAAAAAAATTAAAATAGGTAATGATTTTTTCACATTATCTTTATTTAAAAAACAATTATAGTTTATATCCAAAATCAATAATTTTTAAAGTTGTATAGTATTTTACATCTTCGCTAAAACAAAGTTAACAAAATAGTTTAAACTACTTACAAAATTACTATTATATTCTAATTAATGAAGGGAAAATTACCCTTATCATCCTATAATTGAGTCAAAATTTCACTTACCTGTCGAGTTTTAAAAAATTACAATTTGTATCCTAAGTCAAAGGAAAATTCTAAATTTAAAAAAATACCTAAATACCCTTGCCTATATTATATTAAAAATCAACCTAAACAATAAATAACTTCTTATCTCTCATCAACTAAAAATCTTCTCACTAAACAATCTTCTCTCATCAAATTTCTTTCGCATGATTTCATGGTTTAGTATGGTTATATCTTTTTGTTACTGGAGTCCCGCATGCATTTCATCCAGGTCAAGTTCCAAAGCAGCAAAACCCATTTTTCGAGAAAGGAAGGTTGGGATTTTGTTGAATCAAGGTTCTCTAGTCTTTGGAATCTTGTTGGAGGCTAAATTAAAAACATAAAAGAGAATAAATAAATTATATCCTTTGTAGGGTTAGATTTATTTTTGACCAAATCAAGTTTTAGATTTTGGTTATTAGGATGAACAAAGCAACATTATAAATTGACTTGAATACCTAATTAAAATCGTTAATTATATATATATATATATATATATATATATATATATATATATATATATATATATATATATATATATATATAAAAAAACCCTAAAAGAGATCAAGCATTTACTATAGCTGTGAGACAATGAATTGTTTTCCCCTTTTGCACACAAACCAAAAGCCTAGCTAAAAGGGGTAGAATTTTCTTTTCTAATTGATCCATTAGGCATTACAAAATTGATCAGACAAATTGATAAATACACTTTGTTTTTACATTGTTAAATCACTTTGTTTTTTTATTATTATTTGTATAGTAAAACTACGGTTATAGCTTTTAGAGCAAATAAACATTAAACTAGCACATTGGGGATTTTTTATATTTTTAATTTTTTGAACAATAAAGTCACAATATTACCCTTAAAATAAAAATAAGAACATCATACGCCTGGTTTCAAGTGTATTTTTGGTTTTTACTTATGTTTTTTTATTTTGTTATTTTTAGGTTGGCCTTAGAGTTGTTTAGTTATTTTCAAAGATTAAATATTATTAGAAAAAAAAAGTTGTTGAAGCTTTAACGCGCGACAATTCCCATGAGAGACGCGTGTAAGGCCTTTTGGTTACCAAATTTCACCATACATGCCAACATTATGAGAGGCGTATCGTTCGCTTTTTGGTAGTGTGGTGCATGCTTGTGGCGGAGGCACGGTTGGCCTCTAGCATGTCTTTTTTATCCCTCTCTTTTCTCTTTCTTTGCTAGAAATTCATGTTAGCCCATCTAAAAAATAGTTACATCCTCCATTTTGGGATTCTATCAATCTTGGCTCTCATTATCTCAATTATTATTTGTTTTGTTTTTAATGCTTTTTGAATTTTAGATTATTTTTTTCAATTTCATCCATGAAAATTTTATTTAATTTATTTTTTGTATCTAATTTGGTCCTCATTAATTTGATTACTCTTTTTTGGTGTTTTATCCTTTTCTTGATTTATTAGTTTTTCAATTTCATCCTTGATTATTTTATTGCATTTATTTTTTTTATCCAATTTTGGTCTTTTTTTATTGCTATTTTCTTATTCTTTTCTTATTTATCTTTTTTTTTAATTTTATCTCTCAACATCTTATTTTATTTAGGTTTTTTTAATCTAATTTGGATTCTCATTCTTTTTATTACTATTTTCTTATCCTCTTTTTAATTTATTTTGTTTTTCAATTTAGTCCCTAATTATTTTTTTATTTAGTTTTTATTCTAGATTTAGTCCGCATTACTTGGATTTGAGATTGTTTTGTAATTGGATATTCTACTCTTTTTTTTTGTGTTTGCCTTTCTCACGACCGAGGTATGATAAAAGTTCATTTTTTTGTCATTTTATTATAGATTGATTTTTTTTTCTCAAATTCATCATTTGAAATTTTGGTTATTGGGCCTTGAACTTTGTTATTTGTCCTATTTTTTTTAGGTTATTCTAATCTCTATCTTGAGTAACAGGTTAGTCGAGTGAACTCGGGTTGATTCAAGTTTTTTTCCTTGATTTTTTTTAATTGATTTGTTTTTTTTTTTGTTTTGCAAATTCATTCTTTGGCATTACATTATTGAGTCTTGAGCTTTATGATTTTTTTCACCTTTTGTTTTGTGGAGAGTGTGGATTAGTTAAGTTAACCCAAGCTATCTTGGTTTATTTTTAAGTGTTTTTTTTATTTAGCTTTGGTGTTTTTTGCTAGGTTCTTCTTTTTAAAGTCTAATTCTTTTTATCTCGATCCCATATCGTGAGTGGTTGGTTAATTAAGTTAACTCAGGTTTTTTTTTCTCGATCTTTTTAAAAAATGATTTTTTTTCTTGGTTTTATCATTTGATATTAGATTATTGGCCCTTAATTTATGTCATTACTTTTTGTTTTTCTTTATGTGAGGTTATCTCGAGTGCCGATTTGTCAAATAACCCATTTTAGCTTGAGTTTGTTTTTCAACGTCTTTTTTTATTGAACTTCGGTACTTTTTTTTAGGTCTTTTTTTTAGAGTCTAATTTTTTTTTATCTCGATTTCATATCATAGGTGGTTGATTGGTCAAATTATCCTTAGTTGACCCAGGTTTTTTTCTTTAGAACTATTTTTTTAAATTTAATTTTTTTTCATCATTTGACATTATGCTATTAGGTTTTGAGTTTTATGATTTTTTTCCTTTATCTTTTTAAGAGGTCTAACTCAATCTCATATCATAGGTTGTGTGTAGTTAAGTTAACTCAGATTGTCTTGGGTTAACATCACCTTGACATTATTTTAATGTGAGGAAAATTTTGACTCAACCCGTGGCGTAACGCAAGCAACCTATCTAGTTATACTTTTGATGAGATCCTAAAAATTTCTAAGTGAACGAGGGGAACCTATAAGAGGTGGTGTTATTTCACCAGAGAGACCAAGTTCATTTATTAGAGAGTGATGTTATTGCACTAAAGAGATCAAGTCTATCCCTTGAATAGTGGTGTTATTGCACTAGAGAGACCTCATACCCATCCATTGAAAAGTGGTGTTATTGCACTCAAGAAACCTCATACCCATCCATTAGAGAGTGGTGTTATTGCGCTAGGAAGACCTTTGGTCAATCCCTTAGATAATGATGTTATCACACTAAAGAGATCCTTGGTTGATCCATTGAAGAGTGGTGTTATTGCATTAAGGACACCAAGTTCATCCTTTGAAGAGTGATGATATTGCACTAGAGAGCCATATACTCATCCCTTAATTAAAGAGTGATGATAATACATTAGAAAGACCTCATAACCATTATTTACAGAGTAGTGTTATCGCATTAAGGAGGCTTCAGATTCATCCTTTCCAATGAAAATTGTGCAATCGCACTAGGGAGGCTTCAGATCCATCCTTTCCAAAGATTGTGCAATCATATTAGGGAGGCTTCATGTTAATCCCTTCCAAAGAGAATTATACAATCGCACTAGAGAGACTTAGATTCATTCCTTTCAAGGGGAATTATGCAATCACACTAGTAGGTGAAACTCGCATTTTATGTATCATCAGAGCCCTCTAAGTCTCAATGACACCTTTTGGCGTGTATAAGCCACCATAAATGTTATTTATGGGCATAGCCTTAGGGCATAGTCGTGGGTCGTAGACATAGCCGTAGATGTAGCCACATGCGTAGTCGTTAGCATAGCCATAAATGTATTCGTGGGCATAGTCGTAGACGTAGCCGTAGGTATTATCAAGGGTGTAACTGCTTGTGTAGTCATATGGGGGCATAGTTGTGGGCATAACCACATGCATAACTACTAGCATGTCATTGGCATAGCCGTAGACACAATCGCTGACATAACTACCACTACATTGTGGTTTCGCTAGCCATTAAAAGGGTTTTTGAGAAATATGAATAAACTGGCTTTTTATTTAGTTTCCACAAATGGTATCAATGATGAGGTCCTAAAAAGTCCATGTAGCTTAGGAGCATGACTTATATATTGGATAATCAATTCATCTTTTGGTTCTAGCAATCTGATCAATTCTCTCTAGCTAAGGTGATTGATAGCTTCTACCTCGTGCCTGGTAAATCAGGGTGACTGGTGGCTAGTACTTTCAAAAGGTTTTCTTTTATAGAATTAGAGACTTTCATATGCTTAAGTAAATATCTCTTTAGAGAGAGAAAGTGCAATTATATTTTAAAGAGATAGATTCTAAAATATGTATTCTAAAAATATTGAGAATGAAGAGATAATGATCTTGAAGCTTGAAAGATTCATGGAGTATTTATAGCTCATGAGTCTTGTTATTTTATAGAGAAAAATGATTGAATTATTTCATCCCTAAAATATTTTGAGTTATATTTCACTCAAAATAATACGTATTGGATTAATATAAAATATCGAGAAATCCGCATGGGGTCCTGAAAAATTACCAAAGGATTGTTGGGCTCAAACAAGTTGCTTAAGCCCATTAGAAGTATAAAATTAATCTAGATACATTGACCCATAATCATTGGGGATTTTAAGCCCGTTGAATTTAAATTTATCACCTCTTATAAACTTTAAAGAAGTGTGATGCTTCAATTTCATCCTTTGACATGGCCTCCGAGCTCTCATTACATAGTAAAAATTAGTTTTGCTAATGGGTATAGAATGTATGGTTAAAGGGTTCTCTTCTCTTCACGCAAACAATTGGTAGGACTTCTTTTCACTCATGTAAGAGGTGATTTTTTTAACCAATAGTTTTTACTTGAAAAAACTTCATTTGCTCTACCTTGCAATTGTATTTGTACAAGGGTTTATTTATTTTTGTTTTAAAAATATTTTAAAAAAAGTTTGAATTTCTTTTTATTTTTTTAATTAATATTTTTTTATATTTTTAAATTATTTTAATATATAAATATTAAAAATAATCGCTAACATAGTTACTACTGCATTAGGATTTTATCATATGTGGCATGTGGCATAGTCATGGGTATAACCAAAAGCATAATTGCCAGCATGTTATGGCCATAATTGTAAATAATCAATGACATTGCAACCAATATGTTTGGATTTTTTTCGGCCATTAAAAAAGCTTTTGAGAAATATAAATAATCTGGATTTTTGTTTAGTTATCATAAATAGTATCAACTAGGGAGTGGCATGTGTTATGCTGTGGGTTAATTTTTTTGATATAAAAAATATTAATATTTAAAAGTGGTAGTTCTATTTGTAAAACAAGACCCAAGATTTTTGAATTTAATTGCAACGCTTAACTCAAGAGTAATATTTTTAATATTAATAATAATATTAAACTTATTAGGCCCAAATTCTTATAATTTTTTATCTCTTGAAATTAAATTTACAGTTTTTTCTATAATAATAATATTTTTTTAAAAATATTATTAATAATAATGATAATGATAACAATAATAATAACAATAAGAATAAAACTAATGATTATAAACTTAGGTCTGAGGCCTAGTTAGACCTAAGTTTTTAGGGTCTGTTACCCTACTAAAAATAAAAATAATAATAGCAAGAGCATTAACAATAACGATATTACTATTAAATTTATTTGATCAAAGTTCTTATAATTTTTAATCCCTTCAAATAAAATTTATAGTTTTTCTACAACAATAATAATATTTTAAAAAAAATTAATAATAATAAAAATAATAATAATATGAAGAATAAAAATACTAATAATGATAATAAAATAATAATAATAATAATAATAATTTTTAATTTTATTTTTCAAATCATATTTATTCATGCTAACGGCTGTTTATATAATGGAGCGTAAGCTCAAACATCATTTGAGTTACGTAGATGCTTGCGTTAGAAATTGTTCTTGGTTGACTATGAAGTCTCTTCATTCACTTCCTCTATTTATGGCAGTTTCCTTTTATTTGCTAGGCTGAGCCGAGAACTCGTACACACACTGAGTCCGTCATTCTTGAGAAGCAAATTGAATAAGAACAAGCGAGATGGCAACAGTGAAAAGGATCAAGCTGGGGTCACAGGGTCTTGAAGTATCAGCACAGGGACTTGGATGCATGGGTATGTCTGCCGCCTACGGCCCTCCAAAGCCTGAATCGGACATGATCGCCCTCATCCACCACGCCGTCAACACCGGGGTCACTATACTCGACACCTCCGATGTCTATGGACCCCACACCAACGAAATCCTTCTGGGCAAGGCCTCGAAGGTGGGAGGATTACGACAGAGAGTTGAATTGGCCACCAAATTTGGCCTCAGCATTAAGGATGGCACTTTTGAGGTTCGAGGGGATCCTGCTTATGTGAGAGCTGCTTGTGAGGCCAGCTTGAAACGCCTTCAACTTGAATCCATTGATCTTTATTACCAACATCGCATTGATACCAGCGTTCCTATTGAAGCT
>Ga0325411_1000658_pt1 | contig 36628 bp, 22 predicted proteins | sample PopdelMetagenome_13_FD_206181 | JGI IMG/M metagenome (GOLD analysis project Ga0325411, IMG submission 206181) | Populus deltoides microbial communities from Bellville, Georgia, United States - Xylem-PdIQD-R4 | ecosystem: Host-associated > Plants > Phyllosphere > Stem > Wood/Secondary xylem...
CTTCTTCTTGCTTGCTTGCTTTCTCTTAAAAATAGAAAATCTCACGTGCAAAGGCGGTTTCTAAGATCTTTGGAATCTTGTATGCAAGAACCGATGGCTTTCCCTCATGCACGTTCCATGTAAAATCATTACACAGGGTGTCGCCACACAGTTAGTGATGACCATCATTCATTTCGATGTGACAAACAGGGGAGAATGCAATTTATGGTTCATGCTCTAGCTTGGACCCACTTCTTTTGTGGGGACACTAGCTTCCATTATCCGCGCGTGACTCAAGGGGAATCAATTGTGATGATTACTAATTTTTTAATTTTTTAACAGGATTTAAAAATATTTAAAAATATTAATGTAAAATAAAAAAACAAACAAACCCTAAATGTTTAAATATAATATATAAATCTTATGTTAAAACAAAGTTAATAACTTCGACATGATCACCGCATACAAAACCTGTGTATTTAATATGTTGTGTGTACGCATATATATACCTACATGTTATACATGTTTTCTTGTCCATTAATAAGAAAAATAGTTTTGTTTTAATTAATGCAGCAATTTATATGTATGCGTGTTTGAGAGCTAGTTAAGAAAATACATATAATTTTAGAGCTGTATCTGTTTTGAAATGCATGATGAGAGAAGCTCTTCCCATTTATATTATTATAGTTGAAAAAATTATACGTAGTACTGGAGGAGACCCTAAACTTTATTTCAATAAAAGGAGCTGTTGGGTATAGTTATAATTGACGGAGTAAATAAATATAAATCACACTCCATGATTGACAATAGTCTGATATGTGTCCTCGTTATTATATGTCTCTACCGAACGGACGTTTGATTTGTTCATAATATTTCGGTGTCTATACCAAACCCAAAAGAAAATAAATAAAAGATACTAAAACACATAATTCTAGGATCATATGCACATTGACACACATGGGTCCTGAATAAATAGGTCGTGGTCAGGAGGAGATGGTGGTGGTGGGAATGGTTGTGGTGGTGAGGTGGCCCAACCATTGCGGTGACTTGAAGGGAGAGAAACTATGAAGTAGGTTTTGGAAGACGGGACCGAGAAGGGAAAATAATGGTGGGGGGGTCTATTTTTTAAGCAGTGCCCATGACTCGAGGTTCGGCTACGTGCCGAGGGACAAAATAGAAGGGAACGAGGACACGGTTAGTGTCGGTTTTTGACAGTTTTGCCACGTTAGGAACACGTCTCGTATTTGTCGGTTAATTGTAGACCCCAGTTGCAGTTGATTGACGGCTGACCGTTCCATTTTTCCCCAACGTCTTGCCGACAAATCTGTGCTGTTTCATATCTTATTACAGCATTGTTCATCTCATGTGATCTTCGAATCTTAAATAGCTATCACGAAATTTCGTTGGTACGGGGAAGAATGGCTGGTTGTTGGGAATTGCCTGTTCTCCTTTCACCTTTATTTGAGATCGTTTTCGTGTTCCACACTAAACAGTGATTATTATTTTTCTCATTTGTTTTACAGTAATATCTTTTTAGGATTGGATTACTTGGAAGACTCGTCTAGTTTGTTTTTTCATATAAAAATGAAAATAGAAAAATAAATACTACCACCTTTTTTGTATATTAACCACGTTGGAATTCCTACTTGGACGGCCAGACAAATTCACAGAGACCTTGTTGATTCTTCGACGATTTCAAAAAAGGAAAAAAGAAACACAAATTATTTATTTTTTATTTTCAAAAACATTATAACAATAACGATTCCATATGAGCGAGGAGGTCACCACTCGTGAAGTGGACCGTCAAATCCCAGTACATCAAACAGGCACCAAGCACAAGCTCTCACCGCCACGTTACTGAGTAATATCAAAAGAAAACAGTAAAAAACATGACAGGCGGTTCGATAAGGTTGAGTCCCAACAACTCCCGCTATTGGCTCGCCTTTTTTGTCCTCCTCCTCATGTGCTCTGTACTAGAAGAAAGAAATTGAGAGAGCTAAAGAACGCAAAAAATAATCTTGCTGTATATTATTCTCCCACGTTATTTTCAACTAGCCAGAGATAATAAGTAATTCTGCAATCATTACCATTCAATATTTTCTCCCACGGCCATGTTACTGCCACAAATATGCTTGTCCTCCTCCTTTTTCCTTCGTTGACGACCTTCACGATAGCATGATGGTAATTGACACGAGTTATATTTCTTGATTATGTGTGTTCAAATATTGAAGAATATTTTATTTTATATAAATACATCAGAGATTAATAATATACAAAACAAACAAACAAACAAAGTGCAAGAGAAATGAAAAGGGCAAGCGGAAGAGAAGTCATGTGATGAAGGGACCCAACAAAACATGACGGTAGTAAAGAAACCCCAATCCAGTCGGCTAATATATTTTGGTGAAATTTAAAAAAAAAATTAGAAAAATATAATCCATGTTGAAAAGAAACAAAAACTATTGGGCTTAAACCTGCACACATGCTGGCTCGTGCTTCGGACTAGGTCTAAGTCTAAGTATGAATTTATTATAAAATAATATTTTAAAACAAAACAAATTATTTTTTTGCTAATTAAAATTTGGACTTCAATAGATTCTTCCATAAGCATTTTCTGTGGATGTAAATAATTCTTTAGCTTAAAAATTCAGTTTTATAACCAAATCAAATATTTTGATTAGTTTTTTTATGGTTTCCAATCAATTATAAGTTTAAATATATGTTTAGTATACATGCTAGAATTTTTTTATTATATTTATGTTGAAAGCATGTTTGTTAAGAGTTTTTATTTTGTATATTAATAAATTTAAACTTGAATAAACTTGAAATTGTTTTTTTGAATAATTTTTATATTTTGAATATTCTTGTTGTGATCAAGCAAATATCCTTTTTTACTGGTCTAATCTTAAATCAAAAACAAAAGGAGCTTAGTTTTATGATAAAGGTTTTTTTTTAAAAAAACAAGCATAAACAATTACTGGTATCATTTTTTACCTTATAAATGAAAAGAATTGAAAAACATATCTCTTTCCCTTTCTTGTCTCACACTTGGTCAAATGATTTCGCGTGCGCCCAATTAGGTTTCGATTTCCATGGCTTCAAAAGAAACGGTAGTACGTACTCCCTCAATTTAAGGCGTTTGAAGCCCTAAAGTCAAGGCATGCATTTTGGAAATGGGAGAACCCTCCAAGAGGTCTTCGATATTCAATTATATTTCTAGCTCTTCGGTTTGCCTCTTCATGCTTACAAATGCAGTCATGACTTGCTTCAGAAGTGGGGAGCAAAAGGCAGACTTCAGTTTCCTTTCGAGCCTTTTAAATCATGAAAGTAAATGAAGTTGAAGAAATTTACGATGGTGATTTGCGTGGTTCGCAGTCAGCAACAGTGCCGCAGCCTGCCTCTATAGTCTTCGCTGCCAGTCTTTGAACATAATGCATGCCGTGCTTGACATGATTTCCAAATGTGCTTGATTTTCTCACCACGTTATTTTGATCAACCCTTATATGTATAAATATAATCTGTCGAGCTCGAGAAAAGTTCATCCTAACCGAACCTTCAAAGAATTTTTATTTTATTTTTGGATTTGAGAAAACTCCACTTCCCGGAAAGCATATTTTATGGATCCAGATGATCGAGTAAATCTCGGTTGTCTCCAGTTTTTACAAAAAATACACGCCCTGACTCGAACTCAAGACCTGCTGTGTAGATCTCAAGCCCTTTAACATATCGGTAAAAGAAAGCAAGTGGATAATGAGAGAAATATGAAATAAGAATGATGATACTTCTCCCCCTAATTATTCTACAAACAACCTTAATTGAAGCAGATTTATAGGTTTTGGGCAATATTCCTCCACTAACTAATAACGGATCAAATTAACTCCCTAATTATACACTAGCTAGCTGAAATTATATAGTTGATGCTGATCTGATTGTACAAGTTAAATCAACTCGCAATGAAGCATTAACGAAAATGAGAAATGGTGGAGGAATAAAACGAAGAGTGACGTACCAAAGTTGAAAATCTTTACCCATTCAAATACTTTATTATTATTATTATTATCAAATTTTCAAATGATCACAAGAGTAAAGACCCATCACTCATTCTTTCTATTTTGAAATACTATTCTTTCAATTTAGAAGAATTATAGTATGCTGACCAATTCAAAAGTTCAAACCATTAATTGACTGACCTCCTATCTTTTACATTTACTTTCGTCTTTTTAATTGGGTGATTTGAAATCTAGTAGTCATTACTTTTTAAGTATTTTTTATTTAAAAATATATTAAAATAATATAGATGTATATATATTAAATTTATTTCTAATACTGGAATATTAAAATGATTTAAAAATATATAAAAAATAATTTAAAATTTTAAAAATATTATTGAACTGGTTAGTAAATCAAGACGTCAATATAATAATAAAAGGCAGACTGCGGTTGATGGTTGGTCAGTTATAGAAGAGCGATTGAGCGTGAAATAGAACTTTCCACCTACCGAACCTAATCTTATCCCCACATTTGAAGATTTGAGGTCTTTAGTGCAGACAACGGCCATGTGGGTTCTTGAGGTCCTCATGTTCCTCCTTTTTATCTCATTTGTTCGTTTACCATTCTCGTAGAAATTCTACCTGTGACCTATGACGATAGGCTCTAATTAAGTGGAAACAAACATTAATTAACAATTAAGTAGCGAGCGACCTGTCAACTATTCTCAAAACCTTGTTCTCGTAGATAGGTACATGCTTTTTTCTTTTTCTTTTTTCTTTTTTAATATAAAAGGGAAACATTTCGTGGTGGCCCATGTATTTGAGAAATCTTTCACATGTCCTTGTGATTCATACTATTATTAGTTTGTATGCCTACGGAACAATTCGGGGAATTAATGGGTCTTCTGAAGTTTTTTAATATTATTATTAAATTAAAATATATAGTTGTTTTGAAATTTTTTCATAAAGATAATCTTTTTATTAACATATCTCTTATTTATCTTAATTAGTCATCATGATGTTTTTAATTGAAATTATTATTTCTATTTAAGAAAATATATTTTATAATTGTTAAAGTAAGTTAACAAAAACAGTCAAAATTAATAATATCTTCATATTTTATGTAATTGAAAATTAAAAAAAAACCATAAATATAATAAAATTATGATGAGAATGATTCAATGTATATGTTGATTGTTTAATATTAGACGATAAAGTATATATTATTAGTCAATATTAACAAGTAGCAATTTATATGTCTTGATCACAAATTAAATACAATTAAAACAGGAGATTTAATCATAAAATACATTCAGAGTTATATCCATACATATTCTAATAGCGGATTGAAAATGCTTTTTTTTCCTTCATCAAACCCCTACAGAATCGTAGTATTTGAGTAGGGTTAGGGCTCCCGTGAACGTGAAGCTTGTTTAATCTGGGAACACTGCGTGTATACTCTGCAATGCAAGCGAATGTATGCATGCAGCTGGGACATACCTAGCTAGATCATGACAAGGTGCAATTTGTTTTGAGCATAGACCTTGAAGAAAGGGAAATTTTGTATTTTGTTCGTAGGATATAGGGTGTAGGCCATAGAGGCTTGTCCTTACATGAGGGATTGGTTTCCGTATCGACAGACACACATGCAAGAGATAAAAGCAGTGCATGTGACAGAAAAAAAAGTAACAAAAGAAAAGGTGACATAGCTCACATGAATTATCTGCGGGAGTCTGAATTGGCGTACGTAGTTGGGTAGCCTTTAATTATTCCTCTCGGAGTCCACATTCAAATACAAGCACATATGTTGATGGAAAAAAATATTATTAAAAAATTACAGTGATGTTTATCGATGAAAAATAAAATTTTGAATTCAAAATGTGATGTTTAAAAAAAATTACAACGCCATTAGAAAATATTAAATTTAAAATATGATATTTAAAAAAAAATTAAAATTTTATTTTTTACAATCCCAACCAATATTTTTTCTACAAACCATGTTACATGATTTCAGAGAAGCGCAAAAAAAATTAAAGAAATATTAAGAAGAAAAAAAGTTTTCCAGGCTAGGAAGACATAACCATGTGGATGGTTTCATACCTCTTCACGTCTCAGAAACTATATAAGATGCAACTTATATCTAGTATGTGATATCTAAGCATTTTGTACGGCAATCACAATTCAACGTGAAAAACTAGATTAATAAGATTTACAGTTTTATTACCATGCATATCACCAGATTTATTTTGTTTATTTTGCATACATAATTTATGATAGGATTATTTTTTATAAGAATATTTATATATTATCAGTTACTTATCGAGTAAAATAATTATATAAAAAAATACATCCACTTCGTTAGTTCTAATCAATATCTATTATGTTCGGGTCAAATTATCTTCCTTAATATCTAGTATTGGGATTTGAGTTTGCTTTTTTTTTTTTTCCAATTTCTTGAGTATCAAAACGTTGGAAAATCATTAAAAAAAAACCATTGTATTTTGATATGTTTTTCAACGAGAGCCCATTGTATTTTGACATTTTCTCAATTAGAAAAAACACATTAAAACGCACTATGTCAAAAAACAAAGCACTAATCACTACCAGAAAATTATAAAATAATAATAAAATTACTGACAGAATATCTATAATTGGTAATGTTCGATCCCAATAGCAAAAGAATATGTTTCGTATAATTACTAATTGAAGCGCATAGGATAAAAATAATTAAAAAATCAAAAGTATTATATCAATGATTCGATTAAAAAATTTATCGGTGATTTTTATATTGACGAAATATTTCATTGGTGTAAATACACCAAATACTATTTTGCTGAAGAAATTACAATATGAATTAAAAAAAAATAACCTTTTTGGGTCTAAATCTTTAATTTATTTGATAATATTTTATAGAATAGTTTTATGCTGCTTGCTAATACTAAAGAGTAACATCAAATATGAGTTACGCAATATACTAATAATATGTAATATAAAAGAGTTAAAAGTTTAAATCTCGAATTCATTATTTCTCAATTCATAGCTAATCTAAAGAAAATGTATTTGAGAAATTTTATGCTAACCTAAATAATAAAATATATATTTGAAAAAATTAATATCCAACTCAATTTAGTAAATCTATTGTAATTATATATTCTTGAAATTCTAAAATAAGGTTTAAAAAAAGATGCATATTCTCAGCTATTAAATTTTCTATTGAAATTTAGAAAGTTTGTCTGGGATCAGATCAAAGAAAGGCATCATTCTAATCTCATCCAAAAAAAACCCACTGCACAGCAATGTAAATATTGTTCATGTATATATATAAATATAATGTTGAATTTAAACTAATTAATTTAAAACTAATAAACAACAACAAAGAATCGATTGAAAGAAATGATTGCGTAATGTGTTCTTTCTCTTCATTTGTAAGATAATTTGAAAATATTAAAAAATAACACACGTCCAAAATAATAAGACTAAAAGTAAAAATAAAATAAAATGAATCAATCTCCAGTTTCCCCTCATTATTTTTAGGCATTTCAAGAAGGAAGGAAGCAACTCCTATATACGGAGAGTATGATTTTGTTGGGGCTGCCCTCATGCATGCGCCCCTGGAAGACAAACGGAGAGAAGACGAGAGGGTCAGCAAAGAAAGTGAAAGCCCAGTTTTCCATGTGACGAAAACCCCTCCCCCTCTCGGTAGTTATGGCAGTTAAGTGTGAACAAATTAATGGCATTATAAAACACAAGGGACCCTCACTCATCACTCCTCACCTATGTACTGTTTTGCTCATTCCCTTTTACATGGCACTCCACTGTACGAGCCCCAACAAAATCATCTCTTGTAGCCAAACACCATACAAGTTAAAGGGAAGATCGTTTATAATATTCCTGTCAATTGCCACAGCATAATTGTGTCGCTACAACAAATTTCAGTATCGGACAAGGATCCGAATCCCAAATTGACATTTGTATCTGCTTTGCTTCCAAGTTATCGATATAACAAGAACAGAAAAGAAAAGGGAACATCAATACCTATCTTCGAACTGGAAATAGACCCAAACTCACGTCTCTTCATGTAATTGGTCTTTAAGAGATATACTTAGGCCCCTCTTGTGGCAATATAGGACCACTGACCGTTCAATATAACTAGCACCCTTAATGGTTAAGGATTCTGATAACTCTCTGTACTTCATGGGACAACAATATCGATCATTCAGTCAATGTGTTGTTTTGCGGTCATTAATAATTAGTAAATATTTGTTTAGAGAACCCTAATGCAAGAAGTATTATCAGGCGGGGTCCTACACCAAATCCGATAACCCTATTATGAAATATATATTTAAGTTTTTACAAACGTTGAAAGACACTTCCAATCAACGCTCGACCTGGAGTCGGCAGTTAGGATTAGGTGTAAATTTTTTTGAAGAATTCTGTTCGTTGAGAGATAGAATATACATTAAATATTAATCCGCGGGGCAAAAACTTTTGCATAGATTCAAAGGGCTTTCACATGGATACAGAGAGCGCTGCAAGTGGAAGTATCTTATCCAGATACCGGGCCTTTCACTTTCTGATTGCTGAAAGGGACCCTTCCTCACCATTGAGGGCCGACATGGTTTGAACGGAGAGGAGCACATGCCTTCCTTATTTTTGAAGAATCTACAATCCTTCATGTAGAGAGAAAATATAAACGACAAAGACCAACAAGGATAATTTCCTCAAAAGGAAAAAGGATGGAAAGAGAATTCTGGGTATGTCCGCTGACATCAAGGTATGTGGTCACCTTCACGGGAAGGAATACTGTGGCGCAAATTATTTAGAACGTACAATGCAGAAATTTATGGTACACAATTTTTCAAGCTTTGATTTTCCTGTAACGGGCAAACGCAAATAGTTCGAAACACCAGGAGCTTTGTATTCTTGGTACTTGGGGCGATGTGAGGAGTCAAGATCTCGAGATACATTAATATTTTAAGGAAGCTGGGAAAGTTTAAAGATGCTTTGTGCGGTGGATAAGGCGATTCTCTAGGAGATCTTCATGTTCTAGAAAAACAAATCTAGTCATTGCACTTTACAAGTTAATTATCTCGCTAGACTTTTCAAGTTTCTTGATCAACTCTCATGTTAGTCCTTTTCCTTTTCCTTCTGCTTGATACCAATAAGGTGCAGAATTGTAGTCAAATTTGATTTTCAACCCAGAATCTGGCTCCCAGATATTTAAAAAGTCGTAATGACTTGGTCCACAAAGGTAAAAAACAGTGGGCATCTGGAAGTTCAGTTTTCTAACGTGGATCCTTGCGTTGAGTCCATATATTGGATATTCAACCATCTAGCCCAGACCGGCACCAAGTAGATGCATGCACAGCCCGAAAGTCAAAGCATGAAAAGAATAGACAACATGGAGGAGATTTTCCTCAGTTGCCCAAAATTATTTCAACTAGATATTTTTGCTCACGCTACGCCACGGGAGCAAAAAAAGAAAACTAAGGTGAAGTAATCGTTTTTAAAACAATTTAAAAAATTTAAGATTCGGATCATTCAGTTAATCGGTTTAAAAAAACTCAGTTGATTTATAAAAGTTAAAAAAAGATTGAGATCTCAATCATTGGATATTGACTACATATGATAAAACTAATAAGTAAAAAATAACTACAAACAAATTAAAAAAATAAGCGATTGTTAAAATTATAAAAAAAATATTAAAAAATTAAAAGAAAAGAACCCGTGTCAAATTAGATTAACCCACCAAATTCACAATCTAAAATATAATATCAGAACAACCTTCCATAAAAAAATGACTCAAAATTAATCAAATGTTGAAAAATCAAACTAAAAAAAATAATTAAGAAAAAAGGTTTAAGAAAATGATGAAGCTAACTTAAAATAATTTTCTAAAATTGTGACTTGAGTAATCAAAATAAGATTATCCTATAGAAGATAAATTAAAAAAATATATATAATAACACAAGAATCTCAATAAATTCAATGACGAATGATAAAATTAAAAAAAAATATATAAAAAAAATTATTGTAGAACCTGACTCAACCAAGCAGATTTACTCATGAATCTTGTAACTTGATGTCTAAGTTGAGTTGAGTCCAAAAAAAACAGGAAGAGAAATGACCTAACTTGACAGGATTTAAATCTTGGATTGATCAATGACATAAATATTTGAGGGAACACCAAGCCATAACTTGTTGATTTTTTTTTATCAAAATAATATTATTTTTATTTTTTAGTTAAATAAAAAATCAAGCAATTAGTTAGGAAAAAATCATATCAAAACTCATTAATTTTTTTTCCATTATTTTTTTATAAAAATAATATTATTTTTACTTCTTGCATAATAAAAAAATCTGATTGACCCCAACAATACTATGCAATAAAGTGTGAAAATACTATTTTAACCTTGAGTACTGTATAATATTATAATAATAATAGTAGCAGGCTTAAACATACCCTTATCATAGGACACGCAGAAATATCTGAGACTATTGTCCACCAAAGACTGAGGGAGCACTTACCACACCAAGGTCAACTCATCGCTTGATGGTATTGGTTCCTTCAGGGCTGGGTGGACTTGAGAAACAAGGCCTTCGAGTTTTTAGGGCATATAATCTTTCATCATTAAAGGCCCACGGGCTTAAGTAGCGGAATTGGAATTATTGTCGTCCTAGGAGTTAACACGGGCCGAGTTCAGCCTCCCTAAGACGTGTAGCTTTGTCTCCAATGCCACGGTCCAGTTTTAACAGTACTATTATACGAAACAGGATTTCTTTGAGGCAGATGTCCATGGTCAAGCACGCAGCCAGTATGATTCCATCACACCCTTATGGACACACAGCAGTATTATCTCATGTGGTAAAAATCCAAGTTATAGATACTACATATCATGCATCAAAATCAATAGAACATTTTTCAAAATCCCACTCAGAAAATATAAGAAAACAGGGATGCTATTAACAAACCTTACAAGAACATCCTATTGAATATTCATCAGCGTTGAATCATATTTTCTGTTCTCTTCTTGCTGTAAAGAAAGGAGTGTTCAGCGCAGCACAGTGATAAGCCAGATCATAGTCATTTTTCATAAATCCCCGCAATGCAATATAGAATGTCAACAGATCCCTATTTCTATCTTTGCTCTAGCTCACAAGCTAACCCCATATCCAGCAAAAATCAATGATAACAGCGCCAACCTTGATGTTTCCTACTAGAATGGAAGAAATGGGTGATTAAGCAGCAAGTGAAATTGATTTGGAAGCGTAGCATCCAGCACTTGTGACCAGAGGGTTCTTTTATATTTTCAGAGTATGCTCTCCATGGATTCTGATCAGCGAGTTTAGATGACCTGCACGCAACAGTACCACCAAGAAAAAGGCTATATTAGTTGGGTTTATCAATGTCGTTTACACTCCTATGAATATCTTATTTGTTTAAGGCCATGTTTTGTTTTTTTTCCTGAAAAGTGGTTTCCAGAAAATCACTTTCCAAACCTTCCTGTGTTTGTTTATCATTAAAAAAGTTGATCAACGGAAAATACTTTCCAGTCAAAAGAAAATTGACTTGGTTTCCAAGAAAGTATTTTCCTAGAAAATTTGGATGGAAAACACTTTCCGGAAGTCGTAAAAAATTTAGAAATATCATATTATTTACTGATTATATCAAATTTGATCCTTAAACTTTTGATTGCTATATATATTTTGTTTTGAATATTTATTTTTCAATTTCATCTTTTAAAGTTTAATTTTTATATTAACTTTGATCCTTATTTTTATAATTATTATTTGCTTTTCCCTTATCTTATCATTTTTTTATTGAAATTTTTTATCTATCAAATTTGATCCTTATTCTTTTGATTTTTATTTATTTTATTTGAAATAATTTATGAAATGTTAATTATTATTATTTTAATTTCTCTATCTTTTTTTTTAGATTTAATCTCTATTATTTTGATTATTATTTATTTTATTTGAGATAATTTATGAAATTATTATTTTTTTCAATTTCATTCTTATTCAATTTTTAAATTTGTAAGATTTGTTCCTCATTATTTTAATAAACTTGAGAAAAATAAAACATTAATAAGTTATTTTCCAGCTCATTTTCCATGACATAACCAAATACTGGAAAGTGTTTTCCAACTTATTTTTCATTACACTACTAAACATCAGAAAATAATTGACTTTTCCGGAATTTATTTTCTAAAAGAAAACTATTTTTTAACAAACAAACGAGGCCTAAGTTTACTGAAAACTAAAAGCTTACTCTTAACTGGCTAACCGCTATCACTTCAAAATAACTAAAACCTATTTACACATTTGCTCTGTCAATTTGGATAGCAGTCAGGCAATGGCCAAAATCAACCAGAGCCGAAGGTTGCTGTTTGGTCTGTTTCCCTTGTTTCTAGAGTAGACGGGAATAATTTTATACACGAAAACATTGATGTTTCAGCTGAAAGGAAAGTGTGCATTGAAAAGAACATCTAAACTATGAACTATGTTTATAACAAGAGTCTGTTACAACCTATATTTCTACAAAGCCAAACATTGCCCGAAGGGGGTAGCAGATATTCTCCATATATAGGATAACTCAAGCTTGTAACCTCCTAAACCTTGTAATGGCAGTTCAAAAATCATGAAGGCCAACAAATAATCAGAAGCAAAGCACAAGCATTCTTTGAAAATCAACATTAGTACTGCTTACCTGTTAATTACCAAAAATTGATGAAGAAGATCCTCATAAAGGATAGAGTGGAAATAAGAGTCCCTCCTAAAAGACAGGCTCGCATAACTTTTGCCCTTTTCCTTGGGCTCAATGATGTGAAGTGGCAGAGAGCTACCTCCAAAATTGATTCTCCATCCAAAAAGTATACCTACAATAATATGCTTTAATACTGAAAACTTTATGAGCACCAAGAAGTCTTTTCATCAGAATAGTCTCCAAATCCCACTTCCTAAAGATAATCATGATAACATCTCGCATACACAAGCACACAAAACCTATTAGAAGAAGCATTTTGTCAAGTAATTGCCTTCAGCAACAATGCGAATAATTGCATTTCAAAATTCCATCACTCTTCTCAACGCTCAAACTATAGGACACCACATGGTTTAGTACATGTAGCAGGTTCTTACTCTACATGGGAAGTTGAGGCATTGAGGTAGAGTTGAAGAATGAATTAGTGGGATGTGGGTCACTTGCAATGCATCCCACTGATACCTGCCCTCCTCCCACGCTTCTTCTAATTCATCCCCTTCTCTGTCCTTAGGTGTTACTTATGCAAAGCAGAACATCGCTTCTATATACATTGAGGATCAAAGACAAGTTGCAGTAGGTCCACAAACCTTTGATTTTATCCCTTACAAAAGCTTATGTAGTCACTTGTCAAATTGAAATTATTGGATAGCATAAAAGTTTCTTTTAGATAAAGTAACTCAGCTCTACAGACTTTAAGGTTGTGGATAGTTGGTATGTGAATCAAATGACCTCAAATTAACTTTACATACTTGTACATATGGATATCTTATTTATATTCACATGCATCAAGGCATAATGGGCCACCAAACCAACCCCCCTGGTACGCACGTAAGCTACTGAGCTTAAGCACTTGAAACAAAATTTAAAATGGCAAGAAATTACCGGCAAACTGTTGAGGAGGGCTAGGGTAAGAGAGACGTGGAATGTGTACATTAAGCTCTTTTCCAGAATGTTAGGAAGATGTGCGCTGAAAGAACATCCCCAACGAGGTTGATATGCTGTTAACCTAACTGAATGTGCCATCGAGATCAGATCACCAACAAAAACAAAAGTCCCACCACATTTATGCTCTGAAAAGTCTGAAGCTCCAGAAGCTGGAAATGAATTTCTTCCAAGATGCAGGCATTCTGGAGAGTAAGGGCTTGCAAAGGTGATCTCAACCCATATTGACCCTGGAAGTGGAACAGGGTTTAAGCAGTACTCCTCCTAAAGGCAATGCCAAAATGAACGCAGTTGCAGTTAAAATTAAACTACTACATCTTCTTTCAAACTAACATGATAAACAAAGGCAATGACATTGTGCAATTTCGTACCACACAGTGGCCATTAAGAAAATAAGTTAAACTGATAAGAAAATCCAGCTATAGATATTATGACATCAATGATTGACCTCAAAGGGTTTTGATTCAGGTAATGCTGGAAAATGTCTAATGTGTACCTGTGAACACAAGCAACTACTTCCTTTGGTTATCTCTGTAACCCAACCATCACCACATTTATTAAGCTTGACAACATCCTTAGCATTCAAGCAGTGCCTCCTCTGTCTTTGGCTTATACCGTCTTCAATATTGACATTATCTGATTTGCTTGAATTGAAGCATTGAACAGCTACAAATTCAGTAAGGTCATCAGGACAGGCAGATTGATTTTCTATGAAAAGCATCTCATTGCTTTCTTCTATCACAGAAGTAGGGACACAGTAACCCTTCATTTGATGAACTATCGCAAGACCTTCAAAACTTTTTGAAAGATTTGAACTTTGAAGTGTCCGTTCATCTATTAAAGCAGTGGTCTCCATCCATTCCTGATCATTATGGATGCGTTTTCCATCCAAAGATACAATTGCATCCCCAGGAGACAGATAGCCAGACAAAGGAGAGGTAGAAGGTACATCCAAAACCTATTCCAATTAATCAGTACATATGCTATAAGTGGGAAGGAAAATTGCGTGTGCATACACACCATCGTATATAATGTAAACCAGTAAAGATGTCTGTATCATACCATGGGGCTTTCACCATGTATGTAAAAGGGAGACAAGATCAAGGGCAGGAGGAATAACACCAGCGCACAAACTGCACAACACTACAGCGATTTTTAAGTTATGAAACCATGGTATGAAAAAAAAAATTAAATATGTGTCAAATAAAAAACAGTTGTTAAATTAAATAAAAAAAAGGTTATGAAATCTTGCTAAGCAATGTCTCGATGAACAATACTATACCCAGATAATTGCATATAAAAATAAATATGATAATCATAATACAAAGTAAGCATACCACAGCGTTATGCCAAACACCAGCACAGTACACACGAAGTGCAGTAAATGGTTGTAGCTCCTCAAGCAACTCATAATTCAAAGCAACCAGAGCACCAGGAAACAGAACTGCTAGGAAAATAGCAATGTACTCCGTCGGTATGCCCTCACTGCTTCCGGATGAAAAGGTGCCTACAGTACCAAGCATGAGAATCTAGCCTTCTGCATATTCAAATCTAAAATTTGAGATTCACAAATTTATCCACTTTCACTGTCCTTTATTAATCAGTCACGTATGCAAATAAATACAAGAAACATTTGGGTTCTGATTCCAAGACTAGATACTTGGCCGGTTCAAACATGTAGATATTATTTTTCTGCTTTATTTGCTAACTTTTGGTGGTTACAGAGGCTTCATTGGGATCTATTTTAACTTTCAATGAGAGTGTGAGACTGATTAGAGAACAATAAAACAGAGAAAAGTGACCTTGCAGCCGAGATGGAATGCCCGAACTCGTGGACTGATACAGAAATCAAAGTAGAAAGCAACAAATATCCAGCATCCGCAACAGATAATCTCGAACCATACATCTGCATTCAAGTAAAGTAGCTACGACTCTCAATATGTGTGTGTGTGTGTGTGAAACAAAAACCAGTTGCTACTAGCTAACCTGAGGAGAAAACCCAAATAATAAAGAACTCGAAAGATCGCTGCTTCCGTGGAACAGGTGCAAAATGTTTCCTAATTCCCGCACAAGAATCTGCCAATTCCCATCATCACAAAAAGAGAAGAAAAGAAAAGGGATGATCATGTTGCAGGTTAAGAGTGATTAAAGAATTGAGGATTATCGCGTTTAATAGTATAATACCAAAGTGACTCCAAGGAGTGCAGTTAGGCTAAAGCCGACGCCGATTGAAAACCAAATCTTTAACAACTTGGCTTGTTTCCGTCCAAAATGATAGAGAGGGGTATTTAAGGCAGAAATTTTGTAATCGCAGTAGCAGCAAGATACTGTGTTGGCTAAATTAGTACGAGATGGTCGTGTTGGTGTTCGTAAAGGAAGTAACGAAGTTTGTGCTTGTCCTCTCCCATGTCTTCTCCATCGCCTCTCATCCATTGGCGTTAGCTAACCGTTCCCTCGCCTCCTCGACACTGCTTCTGCCGATCAAGGAAACTTGAAATATTAGTGAGTTTTTTACTTTGAGCCCACATGTGTATGAAGCCCAAGTAGAAAATTAACATAAACCTAAAACCAGCGGAAAAAACAAAACACGGTAAAAATTCATTGCAGATTAAAATAGTAAAATTATTATTTTATATTTCTACAAAAACTAAACTGTTTATTAGAGATAATTAGATCATTTTACAAGATGCATTGATTATTTTAAAATTAATCGGTCATATTTTTTTATGTGTCAATTACTTAATTATTTTTAAAAGCAAAAAAATCTTTTACTTAGGTCTAAAAGCTTTTTTGATATTTTATTTTTCACATCACAGTAGATTGGTTTTGTTGTCCTTAAAATGAAAATTTCTTTACCTTGTTAGGGTTTTATTTGTATTTTTATTTTGTTTATGTTTTTTTTATTATCATGTGGTTTTAGAAACAATTTAATATTTTAATAAAAATAAAAAAAAATTATCCACATGTGTGTTGAATATGCTAGCGAGTAAGTTATTTTTTAGTATTTAAACGATGCTTAAAGCTACCTGTGACAACCAAAAACAACCCTTCTTTGGTGCTTTTCAATCCGTCACAAAGAGACCTATCTTTTTGCGCAGCGAGTATGGCATAATTTCCTCTGTTTTGGCATCAATTTGCCTTTTCTTTTTTTTTCTTTTCTTTTCTTTCTTATTTCTCTATCTTCCTTGATTTCTGCATTCAACCTTTCAAATTTGCACTGCAATCTTTGAATTTGTTTTTCTTTCAAATTTTATCCTTGTTTTTTCAACTGATATTTTTTCATTTGAGTTATTTTATAGAATTAAAAAAAAATTCATCCTTCTTTAATTTTTTTAATTTGTTAAATTTGATCTTATTCTTTTTATTACTATTTATTTTATTTAAGATTATTTTCAAAATTAATTTTTTTACGATTTCATCATCTTTCATTTTTGTTATGATTTCATCATCCCTCATTTTTTATTACTATTTTTTACTTTGGAAAGTTAACATTGAATTGAGTTTCTTAATTGAGTCTGAGTCAATGATTTAATGGGTTGTGAATTTGAAATATCAACCTAGTAGGAGATTCGCTCAAGTCCATTTTTTTTTCTTTTCTTAAATTCATTTTTTTTTCAATTTCATCTTTCAACATTTGATTTAATTAAAGAATGAGTTCCATTATTTTTTTAATTTGTTTTCTATAGAATCCACTAATTTTTAAAATGAACTGAGTTATATTGAATCTTTTTATTTGTCGATTTTTTGTTAAATTTATCTTTTTTATTTTTACAATAAAATTTAATTCAAAATATGATTAAATTTTTAATAAGGAAGGATGATGAAATCCAAAAGAAATCCAAAAAAAAAAGGCTAAGGGTGAATTATAAGGAATCCAAAAGATTAGGACTGACTAAGGGTTTCATTTGCAAAGTGAAAAAAGTTCAAGGACTAAATTGAGAAATATCATGATTTCATTATTAATTGTCTTCTTCAAGTAAAACAAAAGAAAAGTAAAACAAAAGAAAAAAGATGTTCAAGTCACCACTTTTCAGCCATGATCTCTCCCCCATCCATTCTTCATACCACACAAATTTTATTCCAAACTGTACTCTGATACTTGCACTTCATTTTCATTTTAAGCTAAAATTCTAGGTCTTATTGCATTAAAAAAAACCTGCATGTTCTCTTTCAAAAACACTAGCCAAAAACCAACTAAAAAACCGTCTTGAAGGAGGAGGAAGACGTGACATCTTGAGAGGGGAAGAGAATGCAAATTAATTAACTCTTCTAGCAAGCACAGTAGCAGAAGCCAACTTCTTTCTTCTCAGCCTTCATTCCACCGTACGTGAAACAAGCTACACTTCCAGCCACTGTAGTCAGCAGTAACCTCTTCCAGTTACATCCAGCTATTTCTCAATAGCGAAGTAGCGAACAGTAGCGCACAACACTTCCTCTCCTTTGCACCAGCGTTGTGGACGAGAGCTACACCAGCAAAAGTTTCAGCTAACCACAAGAGATCCACTCCAAGCCGAGAAGAGAAGCTTGGTTTGATCTCCAACACCAGCAGTTTGAAGAAGCAGCAGCGAAGAACCAGAAGCCACAACGAACTTACTCCTTTTGCAACAACTCAGTCCTCAATGCGAACAACAGCGGCGCCATCTTCTACACGGACAGCACAGCTCAGTCCAGCAACGAATACAACACCAGCCGATTGCTTCACCACAAGCCACACCAGTTTCAGTAAGATCTTCACCTTCTCAATCCAGTGGCAGCTGCAAGATATCTTTACCTTCTCAGTTCAGTAGCAGCTCCTAGCTAGGTTTTCAGCCTCCATTTAATGTGAGGTTTCTCCAGTCCAGCATGCACACCTCCAGCAGCAGATTTGCCAATCATGAGCAGTAGCTGTGGGTGGTCTTTTAGTTCAAACCGTGACCAGCAGCAAGAGGCCTAAGTTCCAGCATTCTTGATTTTCCATTTTTTTTTTTCCATTGATGCAGCGGCAGCAGGTGTTCCTCAGCCACATCTTTTCTCAACTGCAGTGGCAGAGCCATTAGAAGCCTTCCTTTCCTTCCAGCAACAGCATCCAACGTCCTATACCGAGAGAACAGTGAAGGATTTTGTTTTTCAATAGTAGCCATGGCAGTTAATCCTTCCAGCAGTTTGAGTTGAGCCTACAAGAAGCTTAAGACCATGTTTGGCTTTACAGAAATTTGTCAAAGAAAAAAGTCATTTTAGGGCCGCAAGGTTTGTTTGGCAAATATTTCCCAACAAAATTTTCAAGCCTTGTAATTCTGGTTTTTTTTATATAGTGTTTTCCATCATCTTTGTCTAATTTTAATAAATTTTCAAAATTTTAAAACATCTTTTGTAATTAATTTTAAGTTCTCTATCTTTTTTTTTTTATCCTCTCATATTTAATATTTAATATTTAAAATTATAATCTCTACACGAGGTGTTTTATTATATTAAATTAATTAATTTTTTTATGTAAAAACAATAACATTTTCTAAAAATATGCATTTAAATATTTCTATTGTATACAAAAAAAAATATATAATAAAAATATAATATATATATATATAACATCTTTTAAAAATATCAAAATTTAAGAAAAATAGTTTTGTTGATATCTTTACATGCATTTTTGAATTTAATAACTAATTTATTAAAACCATGAGAACTTGATCTATATTTCAAAAACACTAAAAAAATTATTTTATTTGTCTCAATATCAAGAATTATATTATATATCAAAATTTTCACTCAATTGGACTGTCACATTTTAACACTTTTTTACAAAGTCATCATTGGTTTCATATTTTTTCGTGGTCCTCAATTAAATTTTATATTTCAAATTTATTTTAATTAAGTTCCTGAGTTCACCAATTTAGCCTTCCAAAGTCTCAATTGTGTCCCTAAGCTTCTAATCTTTGCAAATTGATTCAAATTAGGCTTTCACACTTGATTTTTATTTAATTGAGTTCTTGATTGAATCCACAAAACCCATTAGAAGTTTAATTAAGTTTTTGAATTTAATTAATTCATCCAATGTTTGCCTAATTAACTTTCAAACTTAATTTTTCTTCAATTAAATCCTTAAATAAATCAATTAAACATGTTAAAAACTTAATTAAGTCCTTGGATTTAATTAATTCTTTCAATTTTAGTCAACTTTAGATTTCAATCTCAATTTTCGTCCTTTCTTGTCTCATCGTGTCAAAACATTTTAATTTGGCTATTCTTCTGGTATTTTAGTTTTTTGCAACTCAAAGGCTTATCTCCTGATGTCCTGAAAATATTTTTGGATTTTATATTTTTTATTATTTTTAATAAAAAGAAAAATATATAATTTTAATAAAATAAATTTGGGGGGTACAAAATTGGATTACGACATAAATTAATTAAAAAATGTTATTGGGATATTATTTGATAGGGTATGATTCCATTCTAATATTTTTTTAATAAGATTACAACATATTAACAAGTGTTGTTTTTCCGTGTCCTTCTATGATATTTTTTTTCTTGACATTTAATGCAATTTCTTTCTTATGTGTATCTATTTTTATTATCATATAATTAGATTATAAAGTTGATTTAAAAAAAAACATTGTTAGACTAGTCGAGCCCTTGACCTATGTGCTAAGTTTCGCAGGTTAATATAGATTAAGAAAAAAATAATATCATTTTAAAAATTTATAGAAAAAAATAAAGCAACAACTTGAATTTCTTTTAGAAACATGTTTTGAAATGAACAACTAAATTATATTTAGACTTACTAGGTTGAACGCGTTATACCAAGCCAGCTTCAACATGAAATCCACATCATGCAAGAGACCATATCATTGGGCAAAGTCAAATCAATAAAAAAAAAAAAGTAAAGGAAGTGTTCTAGTAAGTTATTTTATTTTAATTTAATTTTTTTTATAAAAATATAATCACATAATTAAATAAAAATATTAAATAGTATAAAGCGGTGTAAAATCATAAAATTTTTTATCTGGGTCTATCACTTAATATCTTATTTCACTTTTTAGTTATGTTAATGTTTTAGCATCTATTAGCACCTATAGCAATTAATTAATTTTATTGAATGCAAAAAAATAAATTCAACGATGCATACAACACCAAAAACAACATAAAAAAGGAAATTCTCACTTAAATGAAAGTTGCCCTAAAAAAATCAAATCACCCTCTAATTACGTTTTGCATTTGTCGACCGCGTAAATGAAACTCATTTTAATTTAACATATCATCATAGAATAATTATTATGAATTTCATTAAATCTCACTTAAGTTCGATTATCATAAGGTTCGAATTATAGGTTAAATAAATTAACTCAAATTAATTGCAAGTTTGAGTTAATTTAATTTCAAACTGATTATTTTAACAGGTTTACTAATTTAATTTCAAATTGATTATTTTTTTGACACCTTACCTGAGTCAGAAGCCGAGTCATCCGGATCTCAAACCAACCTCCTAGCATTACCAACTATGCTTTTAGGGGTTCAAAAGAAGATAGGAGGCTTAAATTAAAACTATAGCCTATATTTGGGCCTGCTCAAAGTTGCGCCTAAAATTGGGGCTACTGTGATAATAGGAAAAACATTACAGACGGAAAATAAATAAAATAGAAGTGGGGTAGCTCTAACAGAAATAAGAGAAAAAGGAAGGATTCACTGGTGAAAGTGAAAGTGAAAGTGAAAGTCAGAGAGAAGAGAAGAGGAGAATCTCAATCACCTCTTTGAACACTGATAGACAGGACTCCTCTCTCACGTTAACTCTTGGTAAGAAAGGAAAGATCCCACAGCTCTCTCTATCATCATCATAATCACTTTCACTTGGAAAACAGAAAGTGAACATACACGGAGAGAGAGAGAGACAGAGACAGAGAGACAGAGATTTGAAACAACACAGAGCTAAAAGTAGAAATCAATGATTTTGTTGCAGTCCCATTCCAGATTTCTCCTTCAAACATTATTAAATCGTGTCCAAAAGTGAGTCTTTTTATCATTTCTCTCGCTTTGTACACATCCAAGAAATGATGTTTATTGCACCGCTGATTTTATTTTTTTTGACTGGGTTGATTTCAGTCTTGAAAAGGCAGTTGAATTGGATTACCACTGGGTGGAGTTTGATGATGTTCGTTACCATATTCTGGTGAATACCAAGATTCCCTTTTTTAGTTTCCTGTCCTGGGTTTTCCTTGTTTTCTTGGCTTATTTTAGATAATATCTTTGTTGGGTTCTCTTTCTTTCTTGTTTTAGGTGTCAATGAAGAATCCAAATGTCTTGCTGTTATCCGTTTCGTTACCAATCCCACCTCCAGAAGCTGTTTTCATTGGTGGACTTCCGTTTGGAGCCATAGAAGCTTTAAAGGCTGCTTATGGTGTGGTTGTGCAGATTCTTGATCCTCCCCGAGATGGCTTTAATCTCACTTTGAAACTCAATTTGGGGAAACTTCCACTTGATGAAGGTTCTACGAGTTCCTTTCCTAAGGTCATTATTTGCTTGTTATGATGTATATGTTATAGGACGCTAGCATGTTTTGTAGAATGTAGTGGATCATTTTGTTATGATCCTTGCTTAACAACAAGGATTTGAGAAGAAAGGAAAGTTTAGGGAAGAGGAAAGAAGAGAATTGAGAGAGAATTAGAAGAATAATAGGGAGAAAGGGTTCTGCAAAACTTTACAGAAATGTCAACTCATACCACTTGCCTCTAGAATTACACATTACAGTATTTATGCTATACATTCTAACTGACTATGCTAACTAACTTCCCATGCTTAACTAACTCTAACTGCCAGATACTTACAAACCACATGTGAATATTAACAATCACATGTTGAGTTATTCTTGCTATTGCCTCTGCTAACTGCCACTGGAGATACTGCTGCTAAGCTGTTACTGAAGCTATTTCTCATCATGGATATTGTAACACATTTCCATTCCATAGTACCATATCACATGACATTGCCTTACATTACATTTTAGCGAAAGATGACACCAAGAGTTACTTGATAAGCATCCTCCACTTCATTGGTTTGCTTTCTTTTTTTTCCTCAAAAGTTCATCCATTGCAGGATTATGCTTTGCTTATATATTCTTCTTTTTCGTCCTTTGTTAGATTGTCATCTAGTTCAAGTTTGGTTTAAAAAATTTCTGACCATATTACCATTAAATACTAGGGAAAGTTCCATTGACTACTTGCTGAAATAGCTTAGTGAATTGGTAGGAGTGCAGTTACATTTGGAATTGACCCAGCATCCTGTTCAAAAGGATGGATATCCCTTTAATTATTACAAAAAAGGATGTTCAGTCCAGGGAATTACCTCATGAATCCAAGAAATTAGTTTACTCGTGCATGTTGCTTGGAAGCTGAAACTTTTCTTAATCTGAATATAGCACCGCGAGCTCCAGGCTGTCGAATAAGAGAAATATATAATTAAACATGTTCTCTAAGGTTTGCTTTATGTCATTTCTTTCTAGAGTGGATTTGAAATATAAAAGGTTTTTCTTTTCATTTGTTAGGAGCATTCTGCTATTCCACCCCTGAAATCTGTATACTCCCTTTGTGAAGTTTTAGCAGCCTCTAAGTGAGAGATAGATCTTATACATTTATTACCTGGACCAAATGTGTTGCTAATGGAGGACAGGGGTGTTGTCCTGGGACATTTGCGACATTCACTTGGAAGGGCTAATTCATTATTTTATCAATTCCTTAGAAAGACTATGTTGTAGCCTAAGCAGCCGTCCTTAGAGGCTTTGGCATATTTATCATAGTAGAATTCTTCCTTTTTCTTCTTCTCTTACACACTCCCGTTCCTCTGCTTATGTCTGATGTTTGATTGCTTTCTCTATCCTTTATTCCTTCTACTGGCCTTTTTATTCCCATGCTACACTGAGAAAAATTAGTGTGAGCAGCATTGGGTCTTGCAAGAAAGGTTTAATAGGATTATGATCATGTCAATATATTGTGGAGAATTGAGTGGCTGCTGCAAATGCAATTACAAAGCCCTTTTCATCACTTGGATGGTGGGGCAATTTCGTACTGCTGTTTTCTTTTTCACCTTGAATATTGGTTCTCTTTGCAATTGTAGGGGGCTCTACATACCAACCATACAATTAAAGTTGCAAGCCAACTGCTCGCAGAATTTGAATGTTCCATTTTGCTCATGAATGCATTGATTTCTCTCTTTACTTTACAGGATTAGTTCTGCTACTTTAGTTGATTCTTGTGTGGATTAGGTTGTGATTAAGTTTCAGGTTTTTGTTCATTTTAATGGCTGTTATTAATGTTGTTCTTAGAAAGTGTACTGTTGATATTGTGCAGAGTACAGGTATGCTCTCTTGGTAAAGATTGCATCTGTTAGGGAAGTGGTGCTAGGTGCTCCATTAAGAGTAGTTTTAAAACATCTTTCATCAAGGACTGTTATTCCTGGTATTGATGGGCTTCTGGCCCTCGTGCATCGGTCCAAAGAGTCTTTCTTCCTTGTTCCTCAGGTATGATCATAAGTTGGAAGGGAATAAAATATGTCACTTGAACTTCTTCATTTACCTGCATGCAATTACCTTTATACCTATAGAAAGGAGAATATTTTAGCTAGCATTTTGTGGTGCAAAGAGGGGATTCTTTCTCCCTCTTATTCAGTGTTCCTTAATTTATGCATATTTTTTATGTTGCAAATGCAGTAGGGATGGTTATGGTTTTTTTTTTTTTTTCCACATCTTTTGAAACAGCTGGCAATCTCTGTGTGCCTTAATTAATACATGCATGTACACCTTATCAAAAGAATTACTTGCATTGTACAGTGGTTACCTTCTAGAAATGTCATTTTTGGAAACTGCCCTACTCCTTTGTGTCTTCTTCCTCTCTCTTCCTATTCCATTTTTTTATCTAGCTTGCCTTGGCTTTTAGTTTATTTTGAAAGATTAATTTCTGGGTTACTTCATATTGTTTGTTTGTCATATGACCCATATCTAGTAACATGAGAACAATTGTGGATTGAAATTTAACTGAGTGAGAAACTTTAATTGTTTAATGCAGCCAGACAAGGTTACTGTGGTATTTCCCATGAGATTCAAGGACTCCATAGATATTGCTTTTGCTACTTCCTTCCTTCAGGTACTCCACATGTAGTTATGTTTTAATGATCTATGTTGCTTCTCAGAAATTGTATATATGTGGGCAACAGACGATACTGTCACTTACATACTTTATTTAGATACTAATATTACAATTATTTATAATTCTGTTGCCTAGGCTGCTTACCGCAAAATTCTTGTGTAACTATTCTTGGTTAACATTTTTCTTTTAACATTATAAAGTTCTGATTTACATTCAGGAATTTGTCGAAGCCAGGCATACAGCTGGACTTAATAATGCTCCTCCTTGCTTGTGGTCTCCTAACCCACCTCTTGAATTGAAGGAAGCCCCTGCTGAAGCATTGTCTGCAAATGCAGGATTTGTTTCTTTTGGTAATGTCACAGGAATAGCTACAATTAGTTCCCTCCTTTTTTATTGCAGCATAACAAATTGTGCCATACATGAAACAATGCAGTCATTTTTCCTCGTCATGTGGAAGGCAAAAAGTTGGACCGGACAGTGTGGAATTTATCAACATTTCATGCATATGTTAGTTATCATGTTAAGGTGAGGTTTCTGCAGATTGCTCCCACCTTTTTATTTTGTTACCTGTAGCTCTTTCACATATTTTGGAATGTCGAATAACAAACACAGACACACACTGACAGAAAAGATCACTTATTTCAGCTTTATGCATAACACACAAAGTCCTTGTTGCAATATGCATGAACAAGGAAAGTTTTTTTGGCCTCTTCTACCCAAAATGTACAAAATAAGGGTTTTGGTTTGATAAAAAAAAAATTCAAAAGTTTTTATTGGCTTGCTACATCAGGACTTCAACATGCAACACTGCCCTCTTATTGTAATTTTGTTTCTCTAATTTCTGTCATACTATGTGGGGGTGCAATAATTATTTTTCAAAATGGTTTTGGAATTTGGACCTAGTAGTTAACCAGAGTTTGCATGATAAAAAAATATGATTCTGTGATGATCAGTTAGATGGTTTACTCTGTTAATCAGGAAATCAAAATAGTATTATAGATTGTACCCGGCAAGATCTTTTGTGTTCTTTGCACCGAAACTTGACTCTTTGTTCGAACTTGTTTTCATTTTTCATTTTGCTAATGTGCACTTCAAAGTAATTAGATACATAAATTCATCATTCGAGCCAATCTAATTTTAGTTTCTATTGTTGTTTTATAAGAACCTTTGATATAAATAATAGTGTATGGATCTATGGTTGTGCTCCTGCTTCCTTTAATCTGCCCCACCTAAACACATAATTATTCGATGCACTTTCCTCAACAGTGCTCGGAGGGTTTTATGCATACTCGCATGCGAAGACGTGTAGAATCTATGATTCAGGTAAAATCTTCATCTTTCGCAGTTGACTTTGCTTGCTCAGTTTTCTCCTTGGTGGAAAATAATTTTTTTAAAGCATGAAGAAATTTAGGTCTGACAGGAAAGACGGTTCTTTCACAACCAAATAAATTTAGTGCGGGTTCATAGTTTTGCTGTGCATTTGGTCTTAAGCTACCATGTTGCTACTTGCTAGCAGGCTGTGCAGCATCAGCACTCCATGTTAAGTTTAGGTTTATTCAAACCTAGAAGGGTGTGGAGTTTAGGGATAGTGGATAGCTGCTCCATAGGGCCTCCAGATGAACCCAAGAAAGAAGGAAAGAAAGAAATTGGGTATGTTAAGCTGCACAAAACCATCAAGCTAGAAGAGGTCTACGGTTGATATTGGGAAAAGGCGGGAAAAGGAGTCGTTGCATTGTTGCTGTTGTTTTTCCCAAGGGAAGCCAAGCAACTCACTGACATAGGTCCTGGACCTTGCAGGGCTGTACTGCTGTACTTGATCTTAAACTCATAAAATCCATTATTGACGCCCGCAGTTGGAATGGCTGTTTGGTTGGTGACAGTGACAGGAATATATTGCCATTACAGGCAACTCACAGTGACGGGAATATATTGCCATTACAGGCAACTCAAGGTAAAGCCACAGCAATGGTGTCAGTAAAGTGGAAGGCTAGAACTTACAATTTCCTAGGAAATTCCTGAAACTGCTGCCTGAATGACCACAGAAGCGCGGTGCTGAGCTTTGCTTTACAGACGAGTCTTTGCTTAAATTTCTCTTTCAGCCATTCTCATTTTGGTATCCAAGGATTATGGGGACATGTTCAGATAGTTATCCAAAAGAAGCGCGTTTCTCTGTCCTTTCTGGACTTTGATTTATCAGGGCCCTCAAATTTCCTTGCATGGTTTTTGGCTAGTCAATGATTCAAAGAAAAGAAGAGGGTTTTTTTTTTTCATTTATTATAGTTAAGGGCTCAGATAGAGTAACACACGTTGTATCACAGGCCTTGGATCGTGCAAAACCAGGTGTAGAGGAGAAAAAGAAATCACCAAATAGCAGATCTTTTAAACGTCTGGTATGTTATTATACTCACCTTTCTTGATACTTTGAAGAACTTAAAGTTAAATCATTTTGACATATTCTTTCTAATATCTATACGGAATTGTAGAGCCTCAAGGAAGCTCGTGCTAATTCAATTTCCTAGATGTGGAATTCTTGAGGCTCCTATCGAACATATGAAGATGCTTGTTAAAGAACTTGCCGGAATCAATTCAAGGGAGGCTTGTGACGACTGCTCGCATCCTTCTCTAGAAGGGGAAAGAAGTAGAAGGAAAATGAAGGGAGAAAAGCACACCATGTTTAGGTGCCAATGTGTACACTTTTGATATTTGTTGGCTCCCTCGGAACCAGAAGATTCTATGATTTAAATATCAATATTTTTTCGATCTATTTAAGGAATTTTATTTTTCTCTGAAAATGTGATTTTGTTTAAGCCTTTTGTAGCTTTGCTTCAGTATATCCTCGAACCTGATGATGGAATTTTTAGGCGGGTATTAAATTTTTTTTTAAAAAAAAATCTAGGTGTAGCAATTACGTATAATCTAAATGATGAGGTGTTTTTGCTGTGTAATGTGGATGAATTGAATAAAGTTTTATATTTTTTATATTTTGATTTTTAAATTTTTATTAGTTCTAATTAAAAAACAATTAATTTTAAATTTTTATGAAATAATAGGATTGGAAGAGAAAGGTATCAAAATGAAAAGTAGAAAACATGAGTGGTGTATTATAAATTTTAAAAAAGATGCATTTAAATTTTTCAATTTAAACAATTATGTGAATTATACAATTATGATCTTTTAATATATTTTTAATTTTATTTTGATATAAAAATTTATTTTTATTATTTTTTTATCCCTGTTTGAAAGAGAAGAGAAAAATCATTGAATTTTGATAATAAAAAAATAAATATGTTATTAACATTAATTTAAACTATCAAATTAACACTAATTTAAACTATTAAAATATAATATTTATATCAAATTATTTCATTTAACGAGAGGATTGTCTGCTGCAATAAACTATGTTCCACCTATCTTTATTTATTTATGAAAAAAAAAAGTGAAAACAGGTTGTCGCCTTTTTCCCAATCAAAAGCAAAACAAGGCCAGTTGTGTATACCGGCACGTGCAGGCCCCGCGAGAGGGTTTTTTTTGTTTTTTTTTGGATCAAGTGCTCTAAGCCACTATTTATTTAACCCATTGCGATTTTTTCCCACCTTTTTAATTAAATTTCATTGAAATAAACATTCTAATAAGACAATTGCCAAGAAAAAATCACATTAATATGACACAAAGGTTTTAAGATAAAAAAAATATTTTTTATCTTAAGAATATATTGGATGTTTATTTTAATCGTCTTTTGTTTTTATTAAGTGAAGTTCTATATTTTCTGGTCGAGAAAAATATATTAATGAGAAAAAAAAGGGTAATATTAGAATTTTTTTTATTTTAATTGAATTTAAATTTTTTTATATATATAAAAAGATTATTAACATATAATGTAAAAAACCAATTGAATGGCTCCTAAGATTAGTTATTTTAATTTATATTTATCTCTTAATCTTTTAATTTAATTTTTAATTCGGGTCAACATTTTATTTTAATATTTATTTTTGTATATAATTCTTTATATATTTAACTAGATACAGGTGTTAACTTTTTTTGTTGCTCTTGTTCTTTTCATTAAAAACTAACTTTTGATCCAAGCGGGATATAGCTGGGACAAAGTTGACTAGTTAAATAGCTAAAAAAGTTAGTATTTAAGGGTGAATTATACTATACTTTAAAAGGCATGGGAAAAATACTGTGCATTTACTGTGAACATAGACTTCTTGCACCGTGGACCACACTATACATATAGAGTGTTTGCACTGTATACAACACTGTAACATCAGGGGACGTTGTCTTTTTTGTTTTTAGTCAAAAAATATTGTTGGATCTGGCTTCGCAACCATACCTAAGAAAAAACATTGTGCAAGTACTGTATACATAGAGTGTTTGTACTATGGACCACACTGTAGACATACAGTGTTTGCATTGTAAAAGACACTGTAGCATCAGGAGGCGTTGTCTTTACTATTTTTAGTAAAAAAATATTTGGCTTAGCCGTCATACGCAATGCTATTGGGTTTGACATTCCTGCCAGGTTCAAGGATATTGAATGTAGCTCCGCATTCAGACCCAAAGATATTGAGTCTGTCTGGGCAGCCCTACTCAAGGATATTGAGTGTAGCTTTGCAATCAGATCCAAGGATATTGGGTCTGGTTGGGTCACCAGACCCAAGGATATTAGATCTGACTCAGGCTCCGCAACTACACCTAATAGCATTTGTCGAGCTAGACCCAATGCTTTTAGGTCTGGTTGCCGAGCCGGACCCAATGCTTTTGGGTCTGATATTCCTGTCAGACCCGAGGCTCCTTCGATCTAGCTCAAGAGCCAGACCCAATGTTATTGGGTCTGGCATTCCCGCCACACATAAGGCTCCTTGGATCTAGCTTCGCAGCCAAACCCAAGGATATTAGGTTTGACTGTGGGGCAAGACCCAATACTATTGGATCCAGCTAAGCTGCCAAACCCAAAAGCATTTGGGTTTGACTAGGCAACCCTATCCTATGATAGTGCGTTTGACATTCCTCCCAGATCCAAGGCTATTGGATCTCGCTGAGTCGCAAAAACGTAATTGTCTTGCCCTCCAAACCCAAGAATATTAGGTCTGGCTCCGTAGTCAGATCCAACAGCATTTGGATCTGGCTGATTGGTTCTGGCACTTTTTATTATTCATATTTGTTTTATATTTGAAAAAAAATTGTTATTGACCCGTTACGGAACACGGGCCAATATACTAATATGTTACTAATTATTGTATTATATCACAATAATATTTTAAAAATAAATAAATATTAGTCTTTTTAAAGAAGTCAGAAATGATATATGTGATTTTATAAAATGTGTTACTTTCAGAATTAAATTTTGACTGCTGTTTTTTTTTACATTTTACTCCTACCGTGCTATCTTGAAAAGAAAAGAAAAGAAAAAACTCCATTTCCTTCCCTTTCTCTTGTTGCTTCACTGGCAAGCAGGATTCAAGGAGATAAGAGGAATCTTCCTAGCCGTCCTTGGTGTAAGAAACGTCTCCACACTTTGCAAGAAGTTATTTTAAAATTTTAAAATATATGAATATTATCTTTATCACAATTAATATTTATTTATTTAAAATATAATAATTAATAAATAAATAAATATTAGTTTCAATTTCATAAAGATAACGTTTATTTAAATTTAAAAGTTATTGTTCCAATTCACGACAAAGGTTTACAGTTTTTAAAGTTTCTTCTGGCAAGTCACCCTCTTAATTAATGGTTTTGCATGTTGTATATTAATTTCAGCAATAATATTCTCAATTATCATAAAAGCAAATGGAGTCTAGTTGCCTAGTTGAGGGCAATTCTCCTGTTGAATAGAAAGAAAAAGAAAAAGAAAAGGTAAATTTTATTAATTAATATTCAACATTATTAAATATTTGTCAATATTAAAAATGTATTTTACATAATTAAAAAAAGTCATCAAATCTAACTAATATTAAATAAAAAACATATTTAAAAAATAGACTCTGTAATAACAAATAATCCACTAACAAGAACAGCTTAATAATAATAAAAATATATATTTTTTAATTTAAACAAGGATTTACAAATATGGCCATTACATGAACAAACATAAAAAAGAAGAAAAAAAAAAAGTTGGACTTAGTAACCAGGACATAATGACCGGTTCAAATTTAAAGAAAAAAAAAAAACTTTGAAATCATAACTTTGACCTAACTCCAGACAAATTAGTAATGGCAGGTTCCGTTCGGGTAACAGGTAAACGAGGATGCCATGTGTTCTTATATTTTATTTAGATTAATCACGAGTGTTTTTATCTTCTTTCTTCTTCCTTCTCCTTCCCTTTTACTTCGAGCCAAGAAAATAAACGCGACCATCCATTTAGCTGCTGGAGGGATTCAATGAAAAGAAAGACTTCATTCGTGGTCAAGTTAAAAAAGAAGAGGGGGAGAAAAGAAAACCAAAAACAGAAGGAGAAAAGCTGCTCTGAGATTTGGCGCTGGGAAAAACGCAGGAGCAATTCTTTACAGAGTATAAACCAAAGAATTGAACACAAAAATTTGACCGCAAAAGAAACGCAAAAAGATCCTCCTGTCTTCCACAAACTGGTTTCTGTCAGCATGCGAGTGGCTCGGTGGTTGAACTGGCCCGACCCATCTTGTGAAACCACCCAGCTCACTGGCTTGCCTCTATCCATCTGTTGTTGCTGGACGCATGGCATTTGACCCACCAGAATAAATCCCCATGGTTATCCACTCTTCTAGCAATATCATCAACAGTAGGGCAGGTAAATTTCAAAATACAGTGGATGGCCCTACCCACTACGCATCAATAGTAATAACCACAGGCCGCCGCAGCAGCATTGAGAGACCGATGAGGGCTTCTTTTCTCCGTCTCTCTCATAATTAGAATAGCATTTACTGCCCGCCATCTACTCGGAATCACTGTCCATGCTCTCCATCCCCTTTAGCCCTCTTCGTTTTTGCTGCATGTGAAATTTTACATCCCATGAATAACTCAAACCAAGGAGTTTTAAGGCTTGATGCTTGGATAACTGATGCTACAAACAAGCATGGACAGTAAAACATTTTTCTTTTTCCCCCCGTGCATTCAATTTCATGCCCATAAATGTACTAGCCTCCACCACCGTCCATATTAATAAAAGAAAATATGTCATGTCTCAAAACGACAGAGGCCGTGTACCATCATCCATCCCAATGACTTGATTTATTTATTATTTTGGTTTGAAAAAGAATTCACCCTCATTATGCTAGAAGATAAATCCAACGACCCTTTCATGGACGAGTTTATTAGGGAAAGAGAAGAAACCCTTGGGTTAATGGGAGGCATGCGGTGGTCTTACACGTGTTCATAGAGTTGGGATTCGTGTCTAACATGCCGAACACAAATAAGTGACAGACCAATGCTTAATGACAACAGCGTCATATGTGCCAGTGATTGCAATATGCAAGGGATGGAGACATGGGAGCAAGTAAGCAAACAGAACAAAAAAATAAATAAAAATACACAAACACAAGTTGAAGTTGAATGGCATGATCTGTTTCAGTTCACAGGATGTTAGAAGCAGAAAGACCATTACCTTCTTCACACATTTCTTCTCTCTAACCTCGTACCTGCTCTTTGTTAAGTCAGATAGCCACATCCCTGGAAAACAATACTGCCCAAATACACATATATATATAAAAGAAACCCATCAAAATCCTTTATCATTGTTGCAAGTAATATCAAAAATATTAAAAGATGGCAAGTTTGTGATTACCTGAAGTGCTTTATCAATGTTCTTAGCCCTTTTCTTGGGTCGTTGTGGTAGTTTTGTGCCCTTCATTGCAAAGAAATCATCTTCTTTTTCCTTCCTTGACAAAGCAATATAAATCCTTGGCCACCCGATGACTCCATTGTTATTCGCCTTTTCTCCTCCACTAGATACCACTGGAACTGAGACAGTATTGCTAGTTGTAACCCCAGCTTCCTTCTCTGATTTAGCCCGCGTGGAATCAACTTGATTCATTTGATGATCAGCTTGTACTAATGATCCATTTGGTTTCTCATCCTTTGCCGCTGACCTAGAGCTAGGCATCTTTCTATCAATATTTTCTGGTGTTGGAGGAGATCTCTTTCCTGCAGTAGATCTAGAAACAACCCTGCTACTGCCACCACTATTTCTTGACGGGGACCCATTTCCAGCACCGGATCGCTTTTCTAAATTCCTGGTCATGGCCACACAAAAAAAAGAGATGCAAACTTTGCTGATGAGAAATGCTTTGGTTTGGTTCTGAGAAACAGGCAAACAAAAGTGGGTTTTCTTAGACTTTGAAGTGAATATGGATCAAGGGCAGAAAAAGGGACAAAGGGGAATTTAATACCCACCTAAAACAAGAAAAAGAAAGCATATAACCTTATCAGATAGCATATGATAGCTGTAAATACACAATCAGTACATAACTGTGTTTAAGAATTGAAAAAAACAAAAAGATAGACAAACACATTTCACAAAATTCACCAATACCAATAAAGAGCAGAAAAACTAAATAAGGTCCTATAGCCTTTTTCTTTGAAAGAAGTTTCAATGAGATGGGAAAGTCTCAAGATGAGGACAGAATGGTCATGACATGAGCAGGGGACATAAAAAAAAAAGGGGGGGGCACAAAGTGGGTGGGTGATGCCATAACCCCATCAAACTAACAAGCGAAAATGAGAAGCGAAGTAAATCAAGAACAAAGCGAACACAGATCAGGGGAGAGGTGACTGCGAATGGGAATGGACTTCTTGGATATCCATCAAACCACTAGGTGAAGAAAGATGAGAGATTGATATATATTCACATTCTTCTCCCGTTTTTTCAAGGGGTAGAAAGGTAAATCACCTCAAAAAGAAGTTGCTCTTCAACAACTCTATGAACAGAGAAGTTAACAATATCATATGTTTAGATCCCAAAACTTCCTCAACCTCAACCTCAAAATAAGAAATCAAGACGAGATCCCACCAAATTATATCATCCAAATAAATTTCAAGGAATATATACCAAAAACTCATCAAGTGTTGTAGGCTATCAAACATCAAACAACATCTAGAACATAATCTTAAGAAATAAATTCATAACCTGACAAATATCCAAAAAACATATATTTCATAAAATTACAAAAAAAAAAATGAGTACCTGTGCGAAAGAAACCCAGAATTTTGTTTCTTCAAGTTTCCACCTCTGATGCTAGTACTAATGGACTGTTTGGGTGGTGGTGGTGGTGGTGGAGGCGGTGGTGGCATGGTGGGTGGAGAGAACTTGTTATCAACTCTCCTAGGAACCCTGTTGATGGGTTGTCTAGCTTGACCAGAAGATGACGATTCATCAGCCAAAGCCCTGATCTCTGACCTTGACACTCTAGCTCTCTTCTTTTGTCCCCATTGCAACAACACATCACCGTTGCCACCTCGGCTCGGGCTAGGACCTGGACTAGAGTCATGTCTTTGTGTCTGATTGTGGTCGTTCTCTGAATGTGGAGAACTGGTTGTACTGTTATTGTGGTGGTCTTGGTTTCTCGATGGAGATCTAAATCTGAGACCTTTAGTATCAAAATTAGTACTTGTGGAATTGAAACCATTGGGGATTGACCTTCCGTTCTCGGCTCCATTAGGTTTTTTGCCATTGCTCAAAGGAACACAATCTGGGCTTACTCTCTGATACCTGTACACAATAGAAAAGTCATTCGTTATCAGTAGATAACAAAGAGATGATCCGCAAGGCAATGCATAAGGATTCAGAGAAAGACATCAGAAACATATAGAGAACTGTGTAGTCCAAAGATCATATCATTAAAAAGAGAAAATTGTAATCCTTTCACTGGATCCGGCGCATAAACCAAGATTAACACATACCATTTTCCTAGGTGAACCTCTAGCTACCACATCATACAATCCGTGCATTCATTCATTCTCAACATAAAACCCAGATTAATCAGTCCTATAGATCAGTGAAAGAAAATTAATGGACATAGAAATTGAAGTGATCAAAACACCTCATTTAACTCGAGCAATATTAGGAGTGCAATCACAAAGGAAAAACTAGAGAAACAAAGAAGTAGTGGAGCATTGAAGTTGATGATAAATGAGGATTCCTTTGCAGACTGTGGAAAAGAGGAGGTTGAGATTGAAACGGGTCTTTGACTCCAGCCTGGGAAGAAATGAACATTGCAATATGACATTTGAGACTAATAGATAAGGCCTAGCCAATCCAAGCAGCAGCAGCAGCAGACTTTTGAGACTAAAAGTGTCGTCTTTGCTTTTAAAAACAGAGATTTTGGATCTTTGTATTGTCGACAACAGCAATTGACATTAGACAATGGTGGCTGCTCGAAACACACAAATTGATGAATACCAGAACCCAAATAATATCTGGATCTTATTGATCATCCAATTCATTGAAGAGCGTGTTTAATCTCACTCTCGAGAGACAATTGATTATTCATCGTATCATATTATATTTGTTTGTTGAGGAACTTGTCTTTGAAACACTGGAGCATTGTTGTTGATTTTCACAAAGAAATCTGCGAACGGAATATCATCTTCAAAACACACAAATAAAAAACAAGCAAAACCCAAGTTCATGCCTCCTCCTCCTCCTCATCATGACCACCATCACCAACAAACAACAACAAGAACAATTGAATCCGGATCCAACAACCAGTCCATCTATTCAAAGTTGATAAAATAAAACCAAAAGAAAGCAGAAAGATCAACACTCTAAGCCAAATTTAGATTTGAAAAGCATCCGGATGATGAAAAAGAAGAAGAAGATGGATGGGTTACCAAGATGGAGGAGGGAAAAAAAAAACAAAGAATACTTGTAGAGATAACAAAGAAGGGCACAGACCTCATCATTGTAACCAAGCAAAAACACTTGTTGATGAAACTTAGATATTGATACGACTGTGTAGACGTTAAAAGTGGGATTCTTGGTTTTTCTTCTAAAGAGATATATTATATATTTTCATTCAACGGTTTCATCAACAATGGCTTTCTCATAATCCCATCAAGCAAGACATGTGAACTCAAAGAGACACCGAGAGAAAGATAGAGAGGAGGCGGATACAAGAAAGAAAAGAGCAGTGGGAGAGAGAAGAGGAAGAAGAAGCCGAGGAAGGCAAGGCAGGGAAACAAATACTTTTAGTTGAGTTTACATGAGAGAGAAGAGGCGGATAAATGCGGTTGCTACTCCTATACTCTACCACAGTAGTGTAAGGAAAGGGTAGGGGTATTTTCCATTTTGTATTTTTCATTTGGGTTTTGTCTATTATGCCCTTCGCATTCTATTTTGCATCGCAACAAGAACTGTTCCAGCGGGTCAACCAACCAATCCGTGGACTTTGTACGTAGCTCAGCTCGAGTAATAATATTGTTTCGGGCTTTTTTTCATTTTCATTGTTAAAAAGAAGCATAAAACTTTAATTTGATTCCCCGATTTTATTTTATTTTTGCATGTTTAGTCTTTTATTTTTATAATATTTTTTTAAATTTTATTTTTATCACGTTTTAGTTTTTAAAAATTGAGAAGAAAAAAAAATTGTTAGAAAAAGTAAAAGAGAGAGAAAATATTCAACCAATTATATTTTAGCTACAAAAAAAAAATAATCTTTATGGTTATTGACTTGTTTTAAAGAGGATAATTCAATGAGATATCTTACAGATCAAAACCTTTAAAGGTCAAAAACACTATAACTGCATGGAGCACCTAAAATATTTAATTGTTATCCATAACTTGCCAGCAGGAAATTACAATAATTTCTATATAAAAAAATTAAAAACCTTATTAAAATCAAATTGAAAAATAAAAATAAAAAAACCATTAT